>CEUZ01068080.1_pt1 | contig 15314 bp, 13 predicted proteins | sample 361511 | NCBI WGS metagenome assembly CEUZ01 (sample SAMEA2622822, study PRJEB7988) | marine metagenome | biome: marine biome (ENVO:00000447); feature: surface water layer (ENVO:00002042); material: "saline water (ENVO:00002010), including plankton (ENVO:xxxxxxxx)" | depth 5 m
GTTCCGCTATAATTGTAGCATCGACATAGCTAACCCGCCACGACTCTTCCGTTATGATTTCTAGAGTTTTACAGAGTAATTTAGTGCTATCTATCCCTTTATATCGTGCATCTTCAGAAGGAAAGTGAGTGCCTATATCTCCCTGACCAGCTCCCCCCAAAATGGCATCAATAATGGAGTGTATTAGAACATCTCCATCGGAATGACCATCCAAGCCTTTTTCAAAAGGTATGCGTACTCCTCCGAGAACTAGTTGTTCTCCCCCTTTTAGAGGATGCACATCAAATCCTATTCCAGTTCTTATTTTCAAAAAACTTATACTCCTAGATAACTCTGTTTTTTAAAATCGACTCGACAATAGCCAAATCTAATCTAGTAGTCACCTTAATATTTTCTTCATCACCTTTAAAAGTGTTAACCGGATGTCCCATCATCTCCAACATTGACGCATCATCGGTAACATCAGATATAATTTCTTTATGAGCCCGTGTAAGTAATCCTGTCAAAAAAGCCTGTGGAGTCTGTGATCTGAATAATTTATCCCGAATCAATGTTTTTTTTACAGTACCATCATCATTAATTTCTTTAACCGTGTCACTAACAGGTATAACAGGTACAGCCGTCCCATTCTCTTTTGCTAGTTGCAAAGCTTTGTATACCAGAGTCTCAGTTATACAAGGTCGTGCAGCGTCATGAACAAACGTAATTTCAGTGTCACCAAGATCCTGTAAACCTAACCGCACTGAATCCTGCCTTCTTTCACCACCCACAGCTACTTGAGCTTTCGTATATCCATTGCCTTGTATCCACTGGTTAACATTTTCAATCGTATCTACTGAAGCAACTACCGTTATCTTTTCAAAAAAGGAGATCCTTTCAAATAGATCAAGGCTATAGCTTAACAAGGAACGTCCTAGTACCGGAGTAGTTATCTTATCTATTCCTTCCATCCTGGTACTTCTTCCTGCTGCTAAGATAATAACCCCAATCTTTCCAAACCTGATTTTATCTAATTCGGTCTTCATTTGATTTCACAGTATACATGGTGAACTACCCTATGATAGAAACTTAGGAATTTGGATTAGCCTAACTTGATTGAATAAATCAGGAAAAAATAAACCAAATTTTAATGTTTGATCACACTTGATTATGTCTTTTGGAAACTTTAATGATTTACAAATTTGAATAAGATATGGCTTTGTGTAAAATATAGAAAGAAAGCAAATCAGGAGACTGCCATGTTCAAGTTTGTGCTTCTTAAACTGTCAGCCATATTTATATTTATATTTATCCTATCTATAATTGGATGCTCTGAACCAGGAGAATCTAACGATGGAACTGCTGAGAATGAAGAGTCATCTGGCCAGACAGCAGTGGTAGCAAAAGATCTAGCAGTAATTAAAACAAAAATGGCTATGGGCAGTCCCTTTAGAATCGATGCTCAAACTATGAGTGGTCCAATTGGTGAACCTCCACTGGACGGCAATATAGTTATTCAATTTAACTCCACAATTGTTGATCCTAAGGTGGAGGACGATGTGCTCTACAAACTTGGTGATAATTATGCAAGTGGTAGTCTATCAGGTAAGAATAAAGACAAGGGTGATACTGATAGATTCATATCAAACAGGGGAATATATTTTGTAGTCTCCTACACTGTAATCAACGAAACGGATGGGTATCTTCAGCCTATAACACATATAAAAAGTTCGTTTACACTTGCCGACGAGACTGGCAGAGAATGGCTACCTATGACAATCAGAGATGACGGATTTGACGGGTCAAGAGCTTTCTCACTCCAGTATGACCTTTTCGATCCTATAGAATTTGTCGATAAAGGTAGTCAGGCTACCACTGTACTGGCTTTCGACATAGCCAGTGACGCAAAGAACCTGAGAATTCGTTCAGAATTACTTGGAATAGAAATACCACTAGATCGGTAACAAAAATCGACGCTTTGATACAAAACATCAAGGTCTGCTTATTACGGTAGTCTGTCTATTTAATTTATAAACCCATTAATAACCACAGAAGTAATCACTATCTCTCAATTACTTCTGCATTCTTGATTTCATCTAAATTCAACTCGATCCCAAAACCAGGTGCACTACTGGGTACAAGTCTACCGTTACTAGGGACTGACATTCCTGGAGTTGATCTCCCCGAGCTTGTTTTTCCCAACGGTACTCCGGGACCGTTCGCTGGGAAAAATTCTCCCCAGCTTACAGCAGGAAGTGCGTAACAAACATGCTGTCCATATGAGTCATTCAATCCAGCGTGTGGTATCACCGATATTCCAGCCGCTTCTGCTATATGACAGATCTTAACGATTGCGGTTACTCCGCCCACCCATTGAACATCTGGTTGAAAAATATCTACCGATCGCTGAGATGCAGATGACATAAAAGGTACCGGGGTATACCAGTGTTCTCCTGTGGCTAAGGTCTGCCAGGGTAAGCGTCTACGCATCTCTAAGAATCCCTGGAAATCATCAGGAATCAAACTATCTTCCATCCATTTGATGTTGTATGGTCGCAGTCGTTCCGCTAGGCGCACAGCATATTCCAGATCAAAAGCCATCCAGCAATCAAGCATCAATTCACTTTTGGTACCGCTAATCTCTCTGGCATTAGCTACTAGTTCTTCATTTTTATCTATCCCGTCTAGGCCATCAGCAGGTCCAAATGGACATGCCAGTTTAGTAGCTTTAAAACCAAGTTCTATATACCAGTCAGTATCATTACCAGTTGCATAGCAGAAGATATCCTCCCTAGCTGGTCCTCCAAGCAGCTCATATACAGGTTTGTCTAACAACTTGCCCTTTAAATCCCATAAAGCAAGATCTACAGCACTTATTGCATAACTAGCAATCCCTGAAGGTCCATAAGGAAAAGAAAAACGGTACATCATATCCCATAACTTCTCTGTGGCCATACAATCCTCTCCTTCCAAAAGAGGAGCAAAATGGTCGTTAATTACTGGCATTACAGGGCCACTATGGGTAGTCAATCCAATGCCCCAGGAACCATCTTCTGTCGTAACAATACACGCTATCTGTCCCAACTTTGGTGTCCAAAGACTCCTGCGTTTGTATTTTGGATAACGTGAAAGCGGATTTGCTACCTCGGCAGTTTCAATCCAAAAAGGCCTTTTCTCATTCGAATTGGATAGGTTATCTTCAGGTAACTTTATCTTGAAAGCCCTAATTTCTTTTATTTTCATAAATTACCTCGATAAAAAATAATTTAAGCAATTATTCCGTGTAAAATCTTCGGATAAAATAAAAGAAGAATTAAAGTTTATCGATAAACTCCAATTCCTCTTCCAGTTCATCAAGTGTATAGAAATGTTCCAAAAGTATTGTCGCATCCAATCGTTTAATCCTTTTGTGAAATTCGGTTGGAATAGTTCCTCGACCAACTGAAAGGTGTGAATCCTGTCTTCCTCTAACATCATAAAGATAGTTATCACTCCAATGTACATGAGAAATTAAATCAGGTTGGCTCAGAAATGTTGAGATCTTTGTCTCACGAATATCCGCAGCAAATCTGTGTGCATATGTAGAGACGTGGCTTGAATCTAAGCAAAGTCGTACATTTTCCCGGTCAATATCGAGACACATCTTAATCCATTCCTCCGGATGCATTCCAAATGCCTCATTTTTCCCGATCCATTCAACTTCATTTTCAGGTGTTTGGTCGGATATTCCATTAGCAGACCAATAACTATTTAAATTTTCCATCACTATTTCAATTCCATATTTTTTTGCATAATCGGCAATAGTGCGAACAGCTTCGACATGTCGCTGATAGTCTCCTATCTGACCTCTGGTTTGGCTCTCAGAGACCCAGTATTTTAGTCCAAAATGCAAATTTAGTTGTTTTATATTTGGAAATGATCCACATCGATCAAGATAATCCTTAAAAACAGAAATACTCAGGTCACGAAATTCATCATCGGTGGCCGCTATATTTAAACGTTCATCACCGACAGATGTGGGGGCGTGTGCACTGAACAAAACACTTGAATAATCTCTATAATCATTTACGTTGTCAGATAAAGATGTTTCGGCTCTTAGCTCAAGTCTTTCTATAATATCGAGACCAGCTTTAACTGGAATTGCTAATGGATATTTGGGTTTAGGCACTGCCATCTGACACCTCCTAGATTTTGGGGTACAATCCAAGACTAACAGAACTAGTTGCATAAAAATACTCCCGCAAGTTCGTTTAATGGATTTCGTTTTAAGATAGCCTGCAAGATGTACATTACTAATTCTCAGGAAAAACAAACCGATGGTACACAAGGAGAAATATAATGATAAATGAATCCCTCATGGGCAAAGTAAAACCTTGGGTAGAACAAAATCTTGGTGTTTCTTTATATGATATGGACGAAGAAAAAATTCCCATTATCCCCATAAATAACGAGGAAGTTAACCCGTTACGTGGAATAAAGATAGGCAACCAGGCAGTTATCGCTTGTCGTTCCGAATGGATAGAAAAACTTCGACCCATAGTAGACGGTTTAAATTTAGACTTACTGTTTTCTATGTTCGGGGCCTATGAATTAGCACGAATAACAATGATGGATAACGTTGGTATATGGGGTCCATCCTGGTACCTATTTGCTGATGAAGCTGAGCTGAAAACAGTCAATACAGACCGTGTAGTAAAATTAGAACCCGCACAACTTAAAGATTTGGACTATCGTTTTTTCTGGCATTGCCAACCAGATTCTTTGGCAGGATTTGCCATTTACGATGAGAAGAAATTGGTTGCCCTAGCCACAGTTTGGGATGATGGTGAACCAATGTGGGAAATTGGAATGGATGTAGTCCAAAATTCTAAACTTAAGGGCCTAGGGAGATCTGTAGTTGGGGCTGCTGCAAAATGGATAGTTCAAAATGGACGGACTGCCCTGGCTTCTACTGCCCAGTTCAATGTGCCTTCAGCAAGGACGCTCCGCTCTACAGGTCTTACATATGGTTTTGCATCGTTACATGGAACAGTCGGAGGTATGAACCTGGCTCCGCAACCACTCGGAGCACCTTTTCCTGGAGCTGAAACAACTAATCTTTACCCACGATGGGCTATGAACCATGAAATCGTACCTAACAAAGAAAATCCCTAAAAAGAAGTTATAATTTGAACAAATCGAATAATATTTACCAAACTTTAAATCGGAGCAGAGTATATGACCAACATATATCAGAGACTTGGAGTACCTAGATTAATCAACGGACATCACTGGAGAACCATTCTTGGGGGTAGTATTATGCCACCCGAAGTGGCCTCTGCTATGGCCGATTCATCTGGATATTTTGTTGACCTAGAAGAGCTACACGAAAAAGCCGGACAATACATATCACACCTTACAGGTGCCGATAGAAGTTTAGTAACCGCGGGATGCTCTGCTGCTATGGTCTTACAGGCAGCTGCGTGTATGACTGGTAATGACGAAGACAAAATAGCTAGCTTGCCTGACTCTTCAGGGATGAAGAACGAAATTATCATACAAAAGTCTCATAGAAATCACTATGACACATCTTATCAACTGGCAGGTGCAAAACTAGTGGAGATAGGGTCAGTGGACGATACTAGTAGATCAGATCTTGAAAAGTCGATAAATGAAAACACTGCAGCAATCGCTTATGTATGGATAAAGCGATTCTACGGATTATCACTGGAAGAAGTTGTAGAAATTGGACATGATCGGAATATCCCGATAGTTTTAGATGCGGCTTCGGAATTACCTCCAGTAGAAAACCTCTCCAAATTTATCGATATAGGAACCGATCTTGTTGCATTCAGCGGTGGTAAAGGAATTCGAGGACCACAATCAACTGGCATTCTTACAGGCCGAAAAGATCTTATGGATGCGGCCTATGAAAATAATTTCTTTTTCGGGAAAGACAAAGTCGGAATTGGGCGTCCTATGAAAGTCTGTAAAGAAGAAATTGTGGGATTAATGACAGCCCTTGAGTTATTCGTAGAAGCTGACCACGAAACTGAATGGGTCGATTGGAAAGAGAAATCTCAACATATTATTCAAAGCGTAGGTAAAATAGAAGGAATTAAAACATGGATACATGAAGGACCAATTTATGAAGGGCCTACATCACCTACTGCTACTATCGAACTACCAGAAAACTGGAAAGGCCAGACAGTAGATCAAATAGAAGAAGCCTTAAGAAAAGGTGATCCATCCATTCACATCGGGGTATTATCAGAAAAAAGAATATTGTGGGTAGCCCCTGTTGCTTTACAAGATGGAGAAGATCAGGTAGTAGCCAACCGTATTATCGAAGAAATTATGCGATAAAATAGGCAGTGGAGAATAGAAAATGAATGAGAATATTCTACCTAAATCGGTACTAGGACGGACAGATCTTGAAATAACCAAACTTGGGTTTGGCACTGCTCTTAGACGAAAAATGTCAGAATCAGAATGGCAAAACCTTCTTTCAACAGTTCTTGATTCAAACATAAATTTTATTGACACTGCAAATGACTACGGAGCTAATTGGGGGATATCTGCCGAAGATCAAATAGGTAAACATATTTCAACAAGAAGATCAGAATTTTATCTAGCCACTAAATGTGGATGTGCACCTGGAGGTGGCGAACATATTTGGACAAAAGAAAATGTATTTCGTGGCCTCCATGAAAGTCTGCTACGTCTCAAAACTGATTATGTTGACCTTATGCAGTATCACAACCCTACAGTTGAAGAATCACAAGCAGAAGATTTAATCTCTGTACTCCAGGAAATGCGAGAGCAAGGAAAAGTACGTTGGTTGGGGATATCTACAACTCTACCTCACTTACCCTTTTTCCTGGAAACGGGAGTATTTGATTCATTTCAGATTCCATACTCTGCACTAGAAAGAGAACACGAAGATTGGATATCTAAATCAGCTAAACAAGGTATTGGCATTATTATCAGGGGTGGAGTAGCCCAGGGACAACCTTCTGGGAAAACAAGCGAACGAGACAAATCTTTAAACCGTAGCCTGAAATGGGAAATATTCGATAAAGCTAACCTCAAAGATTTATTAGATGAGGGTGAGAGTCCAACTACTTTAATACTTAGATATACACTATCAAATGTGTACGCACATACAAACATAGTTGGCACAACACGTACAGATCACTTGAAAGAAAATATTAAAGGCATTTTGAAAGGACCTCTTTCAAAAGAAATATATACAGAAATGAAACATCGACTTGACTTGATTGGGGAGTCTCCATCAAAAGTATTATGACTTTAAATAACTCTGGATCATAATAAATGCAAACATTTAAATTCGAAACATCCTTGATATTACCAAGAAAACTAGAGGAGTTATTCGGTTTTTTTTCTGACGCAGGAAACCTGGAAACAATTACTCCAAGTTGGCTAAGATTCGAGATAACCACGCCAGGACCAATCACCATTGCAGTCGGAACAAAAATTAACTACAAACTGAGATATAGAGGCATCCCTTTACGTTGGACAAGCGAAATATTAATTTGGGAACCAAATATCCGATTTGTAGATAGCCAGATTTCCGGACCATACAGGAAATGGATACATGAACATTCTTTTCGTGAAGTTGATGGAGGAACTTTATGTAAGGATCATGTGGAATATTCAGTATGGGGAGGATACTTGGCAAACCATTTGGTAGTCAAAAATGACATCGAAAAAATATTCTCATTTCGGTCACAAAAACTGACAGAGTTATTTGGTTAATCTTTGACACAATTTATTCAATTCTGGTTTATTAATATTTAAACCAAATTGCATCAAAAACTAATCAATCCTTCCGATCTAAGATGAATTAAAAACATCTATCCAATTCAATAGGTCCACGGATGTTCTTAGATATAATATATATATTAAAATCAGATCATCTAAATACAAGGAATACATAATGTCAGTGCAAACATATCGTAATTATATTGGCAATAGCTGGACTCATTCAGAAAATGGGAAGACCTATTCAATAACCAATCCGGCCGCAAAAAATACTGAATTAGGCAAATTTCAGTATTCAGACCATAAAGATACAGCTAAAGCTATAAGTGCGGCTGTAAAAGCACAGCAAGAATGGGCTGAAACACCTGCACCTTCTCGTGCAGCCATCTTGTTTAAGGCTCTTTCAATACTCGAAAGCAGGACAGATGAGATTGCTAAATCAATAACTACCGAAGAAGGCAAACCAATTGCTGATGCACTTGGTGAGGTCAAGCGGGCAATGAATATTATAGAGTACGCTGCAGGGGAAGGGAGAAGAATGTTTGGATACACTACTCCTTCTGAACTACCCAGCACAATGGCCTATACAGTGAGAAGACCTCTGGGAGTTGTGGCAATCATTACTCCCTGGAATTTTCCTTTAGCCATTCCAGCATGGAAAATAGCACCTGCTCTTATATGTGGTAATACTCTAGTTTTTAAACCTGCATCTTCAACTCCAATGACTGCAATAAAACTAGTAGAAATATTTATCGAAGCCGGGTTACCTCCTGGTGTATTAAACCTGGTTACAGGACCAGGATCCTCGGTTGGTAACTCACTTGTTGAAAGCAAATATATAAACGGTATCTCATTTACTGGCTCTACAGAAATAGGAACTGGTATATATGCTGAAGGAGCCAGAAGTCTCAAAAAAGTACAATGTGAATTGGGTGGTAAAAATGCCGTTATACTACTAGCTGACGGAGAATTGGATAACGCTATGGGTGGTATAGTTCAAGGAGCATTTGGATCTACCGGACAACGTTGTACCGCAACAAGTAGAGTAATTGTAGAAGAGTCAATACATGATGATTTCGTAAATGAGCTTGTCAATCAAACAAGTAAACTGAAAATCGGTAACGGCTTGGATGTTGATGTGGATATAAGCCCTCTCGCAAGCAAATCTCAGTTAGATACGGTATCAAAATACATAGATATAGGAATAAATGAGGGAGCTAACTTGGTATATGGAGGCAATACATTAACAAACGGTGTATATGAGCAAGGTCACTATATTGAACCAACTATTTTTACAAATGTAGATCCTGAGATGACGATAGCCCAAGAAGAGATCTTTGGTCCAGTCCTGACTATATTTAAGGCTAAGAATCTGGAAGAAGCTATAAATATATCTAATGATGTAAAATTCGGTTTATCCTCCTCAATATATACAACAGATTTGAGAAAAGCTTTCCAGTACGTTCATACTGTAGAAACCGGTATGGTCCACATAAACGCTCCGACCCTGGGAGGAGAAGTTCATTTGCCATTTGGCGGACTGAAATCTTCGGGAGTAGGCCACCGGGAGCAGGGCGTTGAAGCTATCGAATTTTTCAGTGAAATAATAACCGTATATGTTGATTATTCCTGATTTATATTAGAGTCACTGGGTTCAAATAACGGCATACGCGGTTTTAGATTGCGTTCCAGCCTGATTTTAGAATCTTCTAGCGGTAGATTAACTCTTATACCTCCACGTATATGAGATTCTATCAATGAAAAAGTCTGTTCATCGCCAGCTCGCGCAACTTTTATCCCTCCCCTAGTAATCTTACCGTTGTCCAATGTATTAACTAGATCTTCAATAACCCATAGTGTAGTACTATATGGCTTAAACTCAGGAAATGAATCAACCAAAAGCTCTCCATTATCCTGTAATTTTCTTATTTCCCAGTTATAGAAACCTTTGTAATAAGAAGTCCCCCTATAAACAATAATTTGACCTTTATCACATACAAATTCTTGAGCGTCAGTAAATGGTGTAACCAATAAAGTCACATTTACTCCATTTTTGTAATGGACCGTACCAATCATGTCAGGATCTTTACGGATAAGATCTCCTTCAAGCGATAGTGTGTTTTCTAATACACTTCCCTGTACCCAAGATGTTTCTACATCACCATTGATAAAATTGGCCAAATCAAGTGCATGGATACCGTGCTGATTGATACCATTTCTGTAAGACATAACCATGTATTTCAAATCACCCAAATATCCACTATCAACTATCTCTTTAACCTTCTGAAAACCTGGATGCCATCTATAACCACACCCCATATTAACAACAACATTATTTTGTTCAGCTGCATCTACTACATTCTCTAACTCAGTCATAGAGGCAGTCATTGTCTTTTCTGAATAAATAGCTTTAACCCCGTTCTCTGCTGCAAAAATAATAATCTCAGCACGTTGTTCAGGCTGGGTCCCAATAGCGATGATGTCAGGTTGTTCAATTTCAATAAGCTTTCGATAATCCCTATAAAGATTTTTTGATTGAAGTCCGTAACGTGTTCCAAAATGATTAAGTATCTCAACACGGGTATCACAACCCGCGACAATTTTGGTCCTGTCACAAGTCTCGAAAGCTGATCCAAAAGAAAATGGCAGAGTCACTATAGAAGACCCTATGACCTCATTATCTATAAATCCTCCCATCCTCCCACAACCAATAACCGCCACTTTATATTTCTTAGATGTCACAATATCCTCCTACAAACTAATTGAAATATAATACAGAATATAGTTTATATCCAGATTTTTGGGCTCTTTATAGAAACTACAAAACCAACTATAAATCCACTTTTATTAAAATCGCAATTTTCGGGAGGAGGAATTAAAACCAGTAGCAATTCCAGCCCTGAAAATTATTCATTGATTAACTAATTTGAGCGTTCTAAATTTGATTCCGGCTCTAACTGGCAAGCCAAAATACCAACTATCACGAAAACCAAACCTATGACGGTAGAAATGAGTATTTTCTCTCCAAGAAAATAGTTTATTTGAATCAGAGAAAGAAAAGGAACAATATAGATTAATCGGCTTACATGCGCTGATATCTTGGCTAAAGATAGGGCTTTTAACCAGGTAATAAAAGTGATACCCATTTCAAATACACCTATATAAACAGCTCCCCATAAGCCTTCCTGGATTCCAATGGTAAAATCTGAAAACAATACGAGTAAAACAGATACAAAAATGAGACCTGAAATAGAGTTTATAAATAATTTAACTACTTCGTCTTTTTGATCACGAACATTTCCTATCCAGTACAAAGACCATATAAGAGCACTTACCAATGCAAGAATAGTGCCTTCCATATTAGTGAGATTTAGACTTAAGGGATCACCGCGAGTGGAAATAATCAACACTCCTGAGAAACTAATCAATAGGGACAGTATGGTTATCCAGCCTATTTTTTGTTTTAGAAGAGAAGCTGATAAAACAACTACAATAAGAGGCCATATCATATTTAGAGGTTGGGCTTCCTGGGCTGGAAGCAGGTCATAGGCACGAAATAAAACAAGATAATACATTCCTGGCACCAACATCCCTAGGCCTAACTGTTGCACCCACTCATACAGTGAAATGTATTTCAAAATAAGCAATTTATTTTGAACGATCATTACTGTAAACAACAAAACAGTAGAAGTTAATACTGAGAAAAAGATCATCTGATAGACATCAAGATGTCGAAGAGTAAGTTTAAACGCTGACGCTACCGTTGACCAAAATATAACGGTCAGTACCGCGTAAATATATGATTTCCTATTGTCGGTCAAAACTCAATTTAAAGCCCGGATAAAGTATTGCAAATTAACCACCCGGTATATATAGAGATCTGTCAGAAACTGGAATTGAAACCCTTTTTCCTCCTTGCAAATGGGAATTCGCGATTCCAAACTGAACCTCTACACTCTGCATTGTTACATTGATATTCCCTCGAGTGCGTTCACCTGTGTTTATTTCATTAACTATGTCACGTATGGTGTTGACGGTTGGGCTATCGCCATACAGCCTTATATTGATATCTTCAATGAGAGGGGGTTTTTCACTTTTCTTAGAATTTCGTTGAATTTTCTGTCCACCTTTTCGTATCTTCCAGATTCCCTGTTGCTCCCAACCCCACGCCCTGCCTTCAGTACCCTGAACATCTATCTCCCACCTACCTGGAGTTGGTACAAAAAGACCCTCAGATCCGTTACTGTAACCCACTCTATAAAATCCTACCATTGGGTCAGCTATTTCCTCTCCAGAAGGCGGCACAAATCGATGATTTTCACGGTCATAATCAGGGAATGCACGAGGACGTTCAATAGCAGCTCCATTTTCAAGTTGATCGCCCTTTTCTACAAGGCTTCCTTCTACCCATTTTGCTAAAGGATCTCCCAACAACATAGATACTGTATCCAATGTATGAGGGTGATGTTTGATGATATCCGTGAAGGTGTACATTGTAGCAAACAAAGGTTCACCAATAGCTCCTTTCGAAATACCCTCAGCTAGCTGTACCCACCCACTGTGATGTCTCCTAGATGCTCCCCAGTTAAATGCGACTTTGTTCTTTTCCACTGCATCACGTATATTATCTGCTTCTTCTAACGATGCACACAGACCCTTTTCAGCGTAAATCCCCTTGACTCCATTTTCAGCTGCAAAAATAATAGGCTCAGCTCGCCGGACCGACGGGGTAGTAACGCTTACAATATCGGGTTTTTCTTTTTCAATCATCTCCTTGTAATCAAGGTATGTATTTTCGAAATCGAATCTTTTACTAAACCTTTCTAGTCGTTCCCTACCTCTGTTTGCTACGGCTACTACTTCCACTTCTGGGATAGCCATATAGCTACTAAAATGGCCATACGGTTTTGTATATTGGTTCCTAAATGGATTTTCATCTTCCATTAGTCCACCCATACGCCCAGTACCAATAATCGCAACCTTTAGTTTAGATTTCGACATAATAAAAACTCCATTGCCCTTTAAATATTAAGCCTACCTGATGATTAAGCTGAATGTAGAATAATCCGTGTCACAAAGATGTTCAAGTTTCATGTAAAATAGGCAGATGTTCACAAATAACAATCTGAAAGTTGCTTTGGCAGGAATCCACAGACAGGTGGAGGATACACCTGGAGGACATAATTGGGCTTCAGCATTTGCTGAAGTGCCAGATACTAAAGTTGTAGCCATATATGACAAAGATCAAAAAACCAGGGATAAATTTCAAGATACATGGCTTGATACCTGGGGTGAAATGCACCAATATAACGACTACAATGACATGATTGAATCTGTTAAGCCTGACATCGTTTGCATAGCAACAAGACAAACATACCATGCAGAGCATATAGAATCGGCAGTAAAACATGGAGTAAGGGGCTTGGTATGTGATAAACCTTTGTGTACCGACTTAAATGAATCTGACCGTATAATCAAGGTATTGAGAGAAAGCGGGATACCTTTTACCTTCGGTCTGGAGCTTCGCTGGTCAGAATCTTATCAAGCAATTTTCCAAATGCTAAGAGAAGGAATTATCGGGAATGTAACAAGTGTGGTAGCTCATGGTGTTACCGAATTGATAAATCATGGATGCCATTTCTATGATGTAGCTCTGGGCATGGTAGGCGATCCAGAACCGGTCTCAGCCATTGGGATAATAGACAATCCAGAAACTTTTGATGATTGGAGACAGGGAGATCCTCATGGAAGAGGATGGATATCTCTAGACAATGGAGTGAATTTAGGTATTATGTCAGAAGGAGAGCAAAGATCCTATACGATAACCGGTTCAGATGGTCGGATGACAGTAATGAACGAAGGTGAATTGGTATATTTATGGGAAAATAATATACAGGCGAAAAAATTCTCAGATAAACCTCGTAAAATAGAGGTCCCAAAACCTTCTCATCCTTGGCCAAGAGGCCCTGCTTCAATCAGAGATCTGGTAGATAAAATTAAAAAAGGTGGTCGTACTCTTTGCGACGTTGAAGAAACGCGAAGGGCTACAGAAATTGGATTTGCAATACATGCATCTAATTTACTGGATGGATCCAGGGTATCGTTTCCAGTAAAAAATAGGTCAATTAAGATAGATTCCCGGCCTTGGGGAAATGATTAATGGAGGATTCAAAATGAGTAAACAAGATTTAGAACTTATGGCACATCTACTTAGACGAGCTGGGTTTGGTGCTACACGCGAAGAACTTGAAGTATTTATGGATAAAGGATACGAAGCAACTGTCGAAGAATTACTTAATCCTACAAGTTCCGAAAACATGCCAGATGACATAATTCATAGATACCACGTTGATATCCATGAATCCAGATATGGTCCTAGTGCAGCATCCAATTGGCTATATAGATTAATAACAACAACTTCTCCATTAATTGAAAAGATTCCTCTATTCTGGCATGGGATATTCGCTACCGGATATACAAAAACCAACCAGGCAAGAGCTCTTTTAAACCAAATAGATATGTTCCGAAGACATGGATTGGGCAAATTCGACAATCTCCTTATGGAACTTTCTAAGGATCCAGCAATGCTTATATGGCTGGACAACCAAGATAATCATGATGGAGCAATAAATGAAAATTTCGGAAGAGAATTGTTAGAACTCTTTTCAATGGGAGTTGGAAACTATTCGGAAGACGATATAAAAGAAGCATCCCGGGCGTTTACCGGATGGACACTGGACAATGCAGAATATATGGCCATTCGAGCTATGAAGGATTCTATATGGCCTTATGGTCGTATCTCATGGCACTTCGGATATCGTCCAGAAGATCATGATAACGGAAATAAGAAATTCCTAGATGAAGCAGGTAATTTGAATGGCAAGAATGTCATTGACGCAATAGCTAGGAATCCCGCTACAGCTGAATTTGTTGCAAGACATATTTACGACTTTTTTGTTGCCGATGAACCACCAGTTCCTCAATGGCCTTACAAATCACCTAGAGATCCAAAAGCTTTAAAAATTCTCACCGACGCATATTTTGAAAGCGGCTATGAAATAAAATCTATGTTACGAGCGTTGTTTAATGCCGACTTCTTTAAAGCAGATGATGTTAGGTACGCCAGGGTAAAAGGCCCAGCAGAATTGGTAGTTGGATCTATCAGGACCAGTGGAGATTTTCAGAAACCAACCCTGGATATCTTGGACGTGAGTTATGTTTGTGAATTCATGGGACAAAGTCTGCTGTCTCCACCCACGGTTGAAGGTTGGCACGAAGGTACAGAATGGATTAATAGTGGATCTTTAGTAGAACGCATTAATTTTGTATCGAAACAATTAGGAGATACAACTAAACCAGGTATCCAAAAAATAATATCCAGCCTGAAAACAATGGATGGCGGCCATTTTAAACCTCATGATCTTGTTGAAACATGCCTAGATTTAATCGGGCCTTTAAACGTATCCGATAAAACTAAACAGGCATTGGTAAGTCACGTTTCTAGAGACGGGGACCTGATCTTTTCCGATAATTCAGACGATGACAAATCTGAAGCTAGGGTGGGCAACTTA
>CEUZ01186531.1_pt1 | contig 15311 bp, 16 predicted proteins | sample 361511 | NCBI WGS metagenome assembly CEUZ01 (sample SAMEA2622822, study PRJEB7988) | marine metagenome | biome: marine biome (ENVO:00000447); feature: surface water layer (ENVO:00002042); material: "saline water (ENVO:00002010), including plankton (ENVO:xxxxxxxx)" | depth 5 m
ATTTTATCTCGTAATGATAGAATTTTTTTCTTTTGAAGAAAATTGTTGAGTAAAGTAAATTGAGTTTTTTTATTATTCATGTCCCTAAGAAATAAAATAAACGAACAATTTAATATAGCCCTAAGAAGCAAAAATAAGACATTAATTACTACCTTACGTTTAGTTTTAGCCGCTATTAAAGAAAGAGATATTGCTAACAGAAGTGGAAAAAGCCAAGAAGTTGTAAAAGACCAAGAAATTATAAAAGTTTTGAAAAAAATGAAAAAACAAAGACAAGAATCAGCTGATTTATATAAAAAAGGTGACAGAGAAGAACTGTTAAAAATTGAAGAAGAAGAAATAAAAATAATTGATTCGTTTTTACCTAAACAGTTGACTGAAGAAGAAACAAAAAAAATATGTGAGGAAGTAATAAAATCTTTAAAAGTTACCAGCGTTAAAGATATGGGTAAAATTATGGGAGCGCTCAAGCAAAAGTATGCTGATGTTATAGATTTTTCAAAAGTAAATGTAATTGTAAAAGGACTCTTAAGCTAATGAAGTATCCTAAAGAATATCTTGATGAAATAAAACTTAGGTTAAAAGTATCGCAAGTAGTTGGCAAGTCTGTAAAATTAAAGAGACGTGGTAAAGAATTCATTGGTTTGTCTCCATTCTCTAAAGAGAAAACTCCTTCATTTACAGTAAATGACGAAAAAGGTTTTTATCATTGCTTCAGTTCTGGTGAACATGGAAACATATTCGATTTTTTAATGAAAACTCAAAATTATAAATTCGGGGAGGCTGTACGATCTCTCGCTGCTGATGCTGGAATGGAACAATACAGATTTACTAAACAAGATGAAGAGAAACAAAATAGATGGAAAATTTACAATAATATTTTGGAAAAGTATTCAAATTTTTGCCACGAAGAATTAATGCTAGGAAAATATCCTGAGATTCAAGACTATTTAAATAAAAGAAAAGTAACTAAGAAAGAAATTATTTTTTTTAAAATAGGATATTCATCAAATAATAATTTTTTTTATGATTTATTAAGAAAAGAGTTTAGTGAAGAAGAAATTAACTCTTCGGGAATATATTATTGTGAGGAAAAAACTAAAAAATACATAGATAGATTTAGGAATAGGATTATTTTTCCAGTAAAAAGTTTAAACGGCAAAGTTTTTGCTTTAGGAGGACGAACACTTAGCAAAACAAATTTTGCTAAATATATTAATTCCCCTGAAACTGAATTTTATAAAAAAGGAAACAATTTATACAACATCAATAGCGCGAAAGATTTTAGAAATAAAGAAGATGAAGTTTTTGTAGTTGAGGGTTATATGGATGTGGTTAATTTACATAAGTTTGGAATTCAAAATGTTGTTGCAAATTTGGGAACAGCAATGACAGAAAGACAAATTGATTTAATATGGAAATTTTTTAAAAAACCAGTTGTTTGCTTAGATGGAGACATTAGCGGACAAAAGGCAGCACTAAGAGCAGCAGAAAGATTGTTTCCATTAATGAAACCTGATTTAAATATTTATTTTTTAAGTTTACCAGAAAACTTGGATCCTGATTCATACATAAATCTTAAAGGAAAAGATGCTTTTTTAAAATTTACTCAAAGCAAAATAGAAATTCAAAATTTTATTTGGGATTCGTATTATCAAGAAATTGATCATAACAACCCTCACTCCTTGTCTATTTTTGAAAAGAAAATAAAATCACTTTGTAGAGATATACAAGATAAAACTTTAGGGAAATATTTATTAGAAAATTTTGTTCAAAAAATAAATCAACTTACTCCCAATTTAAATATTAGAAAAAAACAATTTTTTAAATCTACTAAAATATTTAATCCACTTCAAAGAACTAAAGATATTTATAATCAAAGAAATAAATTTGAAGAAAAAGAATTAAAAGAATTCTCAATATTATTTCTAATTATAAATAATTTGGATGTTTTTAGAAAAAATATTGAGTTAATTTCAGATATAAATTTTTCGAGTGAATTATTAATGGAACTTAAGCAAAAAATTATCGATTTTTCTTTATCACAAAAATTTAATGATAAATTACAATTGAGCATAAATGATTTTGACCAAAAATTTGAAAAAAAAATAAACGAAATAAACGAATTAGCGCCGGTTAAAATTATTTCTAAGAATAAAAATGAAGACCAAATAATTACTATTTTTAATGAAATAATTAGTGAAATTAAAAAAATTGATTTAAAACAAAAAATAGAGTCTCTCGAAGCAAAAGTTTCTTTAAATCTTGATGAAAAGCTTTATTCGGAGCTCTTATCTCTTAGAAATCAACTAAAAGGTGGATAAATAAGCTATAGATTTTTTTTTTTTAATTATTATATATGTCTTCTCTATTATCTAAATGGATATGAACAACGTAACTCAAAAAGTAATCACAAAGTCTTTTAACAGATTGTTAGATAAAGGTATTCATAGAGGATTTATTACTTATGAAGAATTAACAAAGTCACTTGGCAAAAGACATTATAGTCAAGATAATATTGAAAAAGCATTTCTACACATTTTTGATAACAAAATATGTTTAGTAGAAAAAAAATCTGATTTTAGTTCATTACGAAAAAAGGAATTATCTTCGGCTTCCTCAGATAAAGATACTGAAATGGATAAAAGTGACGATCCAATAAGAATGTATCTAAGAGAAATGGGTGGTGTTGAGCTTCTTTCTAGAGAAGGTGAAATAGCAATAGCAAAAAGAATAGAAGAAGGAAAAAATGTAATGATCGGAGCTATCTCGCAAAGCCCATTAACAGCTAAAAAAATATTTGACTGGAAGCAAAAGTTAGAAAGCGATGAAATTTTAGTAAGAGAAATTATTGATATTGACTCAACCTATATGGACATTGATTCTGAAGAGGAAGATGAATCAGTAAAAAACAAAGCAAAAGATAAAGATAAGAAGGCTGCAGGCGATAAACCTGAAAAAGAAAAAAAAGATCAAGATAAAGATTCAAAAGAAAAATCAGAAAACAAAGATGCAAGCGGAGAGTATGTTGAGGTAGATGAATTTAATCCCTCACTAGCAGTAATGGAAGAAGAAATAAAACCACAAATAATTGCTACCATTAATGATCTTTGTAAAAATTACTCTAAGTTAACAAAATATCAAAACGAAAAATTAAATTGCGTTTTAAACGCAAAACAATTTTCAAGAGCAAAAGAAAGTGGTTATAAGAAAATACTTAATGAACTATTAAAAAAAATCAAAACCTTACAACTAAGCCCTACAATAATAGAAGAATTAGTTCAAACGCACTATCATGAAAATAAAAAAATAATTTTATTAGAAGGTCAATTAATGAGATTGGCTTTAGACAATAAAATTTCAAGAGAAAAGTTTCTTAAATATTATATAAATAATGAAATAAATCCAAATTTTGAATCTTTCTTAAGCGAAGATGATGCATGGAGAAATTTTTTCAAAAAGAAAAAAAAGGAAATTCATGAAATAAGAGAAAGATTAGTTGAAATCAGTAAGAAAATTGAATTTCCTGTAGGCGAATTTAAACAATTAGTTAATAAGATTCAAAAAGGAGATAAAGAATCTAGAATTGCCAAAAAAGAAATGGTTGAAGCAAATTTAAGATTAGTTATATCAATTGCAAAAAAATATACTAATAGAGGACTGCAATTTCTGGATTTAATACAAGAAGGAAATATAGGTTTAATGAAAGCGGTTGATAAATTTGAATATCAACGAGGATATAAATTTTCAACCTATGCAACTTGGTGGATTAGACAAGCTATAACCAGGTCAATAGCCGATCAAGCAAGAACTATTAGAATACCTGTTCATATGATTGAAACAATAAATAAATTAGTCAGAACTTCGAGACAAATTTTAAGCGAAAGAGGAAGAGAGCCTACCCCTGAAGAACTTGCTAAAAAACTCGCTATGCCAATTGATCGTGTGAGAAAAGTTTTAAAAATTTCAAAAGAGCCTGTATCACTAGAAACCCCAGTTGGTGACGAAGAAGATAGTAATTTAGGTGATTTTATTGAAGATCAAAATGCACTACAACCTCTTGAGGCTTCAATCAGATCAAATTTGGGAGAGTCAACAACAAAAATTTTAGCTACTCTTACACCAAGAGAGGAAAGGGTTCTTAGAATGCGTTTTGGAATTGGAATGAATACAGACCATACACTTGAAGAAGTTGGGTTACAGTTTTCAGTAACGCGAGAAAGAATAAGACAAATTGAGGCTAAAGCTTTAAGAAAACTTAAACACCCAAGCAGATCAAAACATTTAAAAAGCTTTTTAGAAAAATAGAATTTTTAATCTTTAATGATTAAATTACTCTGGAACACTCATAATCAACCAAGACCAACTTTACATGATCCTGGAAACAAAAAAGCAAGAGATCATATGTGGGGTATTTATCATAAGAAAAATTCAGACAAGTGGATTTTTGAAATTCTTAGCAATGTTGATTATAAAATTATAGGGAATCAAAACGATTTAAAAAACAACGATACATTAATTATTGTTGATTCAAGCATTGAAAATAAGAGCGAACTCTACACAAAATTAAGTTTAATTTGTCCAAATATATATTTAATTCATTTAGGCGACGAAACAGGAATGTTTGATTTATCCCAAATTTACAGCATTTTTAAATTTGTTTGGAGAACTTTTTGTTCAAATAAGTATTTTAATAGTGAAACAGTTCAGTGTTTGCCTATAGGCTATAAATCAGGCACAACGCTGATTAATAATCCTGAGAAAAGAAAATACAAGTGGGCTTTTATAGGGACCCCACATAAGTCCAGTAGGCATGATTTATTATTTCAACTTTCAGAAATTGCCTCTTCATTTTCCCATAAAACGAAAAAATTCAATAAATCAATCATTGAGGTAGATGAAATGAGTAAAATTTTATCGTCGACAGAATTTATCCCATGCCCAAATGGCTTTGTACATCCTGAAACCTACAGATTATACGAAGCTTTGGAATGTGGTTGTATTCCTATAGTAGAAAATGCTTATAAATATTACGATCGACTATTTCCTAATAATCCTTTTTTTAAAGTCGACAAATGGATTGATGCAAAATCCATAATCAACAAATTAAAAAATTCTGAAATTAAAAAAAAGAGCGAAGAATGTTTTATTTGGTGGAAAAATTATAAAGAAAAATTAAAAGAATCTATAAATAAAAGAATTTGTTTATGAACGACAAAGATTTAGCTAATATTGATAAATTAATCGACGAGAAAAAAGTTAATGAAGCTCAGATCGAATTATCTAAACTAGGTTCAAAATTCCACAAAGACGCAACCTACCTATACCTTAGAGCAAAAGTTTTATACTTAAACAAAATTTATTATCTTGCCATCGATACCTTGCTTATAGCTCTAGAGTTTGAGGAAAATGAAAAAATTTATAATTTATTATCAACAATATATGATGCCTTAGGAAATAAAGATTTGAGTAAAAATTTTTTAAATAAAAATTTGAGACAAAATACAGCAAATTCTCTAAAAAATGAATTATCTGGTATTTATAGAAAAAAAGAGGAATCTTGATTTTATTTATAGGTTTATAGGGCCATCACCATCTGCTCGAGTAATATGAAAAAAATCTTTATTATCGCTTTCTAATTTTAATTTTTTTGTAAGTTCAATAGAAGAAGCAAATATATAATTTGATGGCCCGCTTAAAAAATTATTATATTTTAAGGCATTTTTCCAATATTTGTGTGATTGATTAGACACAACTAAATCCGCTTCTTTTTCTTTTAATTTTTTTAAAGTTTTATTAATAATATTTTTTTCATAACCTTTGATTGACAAACAATCAACTATAGATCCTAATTTCATATTCCCAAATTGTTTATGTTTATTAAGTTTGTTGCATAAAGAAACTGACCAACCAATAATTTTGTTATTATAAAAAAACTGTAATTTTATAAATTTTTTATCTGAATAAAGCTTTGTCAAATATTCTTTGTTTCTAATTGCACAAAAAGAGTTGTTTTCTTTTGTATTTTCCCAAACTGAATTTATATCCTCGCTGAATTCTTCAATCTCCTCTTCCTTTATGCTTTGATATTTTATCAATTTAAAGTTTAATAATGAGTTAAACAAAAAGATTAATTTAATAAGTAACCAACCAGTACCAGTAAAAGTTATAAATTTAATAAAAATTTTTTTTATTTTATTTTTTTTTAAATACTCAATATTTTTTAAAAAATTTATTGGTCGATATACTTTAAAAAAAAATGGCACTTTTTCAAGTTTCCAATTAAAAGCATTTAATAATTTTGGGAGTGGTTGAGATAAATCTCCCATACCTAGGCAGAATAAATCAGGACTTTCTTTTAAAGCGTTATTCAATAACATCACACCACAAAAATTATATTTTTTATTTATTAAGCCTGCTGTTACAGGGTTATAATAATATCCAATTTTTGATGAAGAATTATTTATCTTAAACCATTGACTTTTTAGCGTATATCCCGCTCTTACTTTAACCTCATTCTCTATTAAGACAAATTTACGTTCAGAAATTATATCTTTTATCTGTCCGACTTCAGAATTTGATTTTGGTAATTTAAAAGGAAAACCTTTGTTTTCTAAGTCTTTATTAAACTCTTCAATTAAAACACTATCTTTTTTATTACTCTCTCTTATTAAGTAAGACATTTAAACTATTTTTGAAGTAATTCTATTACATGATAATCAGGGTGAAACATAAAACAAACTATTCTATTTCCAAGCGCAACAGCTGGCACAGGTTTTACAATAATATGAAATCCACTTTTTTTACCATTTTCTATTGCATTTTGAATATTAGATACTTCAAAGCAGATGTGACATAATTTGTTACTATTTTCCAAATTCTTATATATAGGAGAAGAATTATCAATTGGTTCTAATAGCTCTATTCTAACGTCCTGTAAATTTATAAAAGCCACTTTAACTTTTTGAATTTTGTCAACTATAGTTTCTTGATTTGGAAAAAGAGAATTTATAGATTTAACAGCAAGACCAATGTGATGAAATTTACAATTTTCTTTAAAAATATCGACAGGTTTTATTTTATTTAGAGAATAGTCTATCATGTTGAACCTAAAATTAATTTGTTAAGCAACCATTTCCATTCAAGATTTCTTCTTTCATTATCACTTATAATTTTAGTTTTATTTTTTTTCTTTAAAAAATCTAATAATGTTGAAACGGGAACAAACCAACCATTTTTTTTACTTAAACGTTCAATTTGTTTTTTAAATTTTTCTGACAATTTTCCATCCTTACAAAATCCATCAGCGAAGTGAGTATACATTATGCATGCTCCGCCCTCACTTTCTAGTTTGTCTAGATTTTTATCTGAAATACATTTATTAAATTTATTTACATTATTGCCCTCGGTTGATGCGTACCAATAGTTTACGTATGGTTTAGTTAAATCTTGATAAGGCATGTAGGGACAGCATTTAAGTGTATTTATGTCAGAAAATACAAAATTTCTGACATAAGTAACATACTCTTTACACAGATCTCCCCAAAAATAAGGAGAAGACTCATTTTGCCCTTCATAAAAATTATTATTCCTAAATAAAGTTAAAATGTTATAAATCATTTTTCTTGATCCTGTTAATCGACTTGGTCCCCAATATATATTTTCTTTATTAACAGAATGATTTGCCATTACAATTGGCGATTTACCAAAAGTTGATACAAATTTTTTTAACCCTTCCTCTATTTCTTTACGATATGCACTTTGATAAGTTGTATTATGATAACCTATTTCAAATCCTTTTTTTTTTAAATTTAATAGCCAATTTAAATAATCTTTATCATCACATGTAATTCCACCATCATTATTATCAGACTTGTCTCCTTTTGATACCCATACAGACTTTGTTGTTTTTAAACCTAAATTATACAAAAGTTCATAAACTAGTTTATTATCTTCTAAATTTGCTCTATCGGTATCATCAAATATAGTAAATGCAAAACTTTTATTTTCAGGCCAAGATATTTTTGAATACATTATTTTTTTCTCTATTAGTGGATTTAATTACTTTTATATTTTTTAAATTTTCAGTTTTTAATGTAGGATAAAATTGAAATGAGTGTTCTTTTTCACTAATTAAATTGATTTTTTTTAAAAAAGAAAAACAAAGTGAATTTTTATTGGTCTTTTTATAAACTCCAACTATTTTTTTAAATTTATTTTTACTACAAAATTCTTTTAAAAATTCAATCATTACGTCTTCAATACATCGCCCAACCACTCTGCAACTTAATATAAAATCTACTAGTTGTGCTGTGTTATTTTTTACTGCAATACTTAAAATACCAATAATTCCGTAGTCACCAAATTTGTCTTTAGCTCTTATGGTCCACAAGTAATTGGATTTATCATTCATCCATTTAGCAAGCTCATTTTCATTAAGTCTTCTTGTAGATAAATTCATTTGATTTGTTTTATTTAATAATTGAAGTGTTCTTTGTAAATTTTTATTTTGTAAACTTTCTATATTTATTGTTAACTCAAGTGTTTCTATCCATTCAGAGAGAGATTTAAAACTGTCTTTAAGTTTTTTTCTTTTAGATTCAGATTTATATAAATCTCCTCTCACTTTATCTTCTTCAGTTATATGAAGCTTATCAAAGCAATGTAATTTTGATAAAAAAGTAGAAAGTTCCGAAGGATCTTTTGGTAAATCAGGAACATAAACTTCATTTAACATATCTTTTACTCTTGCTCTTTCAAAAGGACTGTCGTCGAAAAAAACAGTAGACTGCAATCCTATATTTAATTCTTTTACTATTTCAATTATGTTTTTTGCTTTATCTTCCCAATTAATTCTATAAGCAGAAAAATCTTCCATAGACAATATCATTTCTGGATGATTTTTAATTGCCTCTATAGCAACCGACTCTTCATTTTTGCTAACAACAGCGAGTATAACTCCTTGGTTTTTTAAAAATTTTATTTGTTTTTGAAAATCTTGAAATGCCTCTCCTATATGATCGTGACCACCTATTCTAAGATTTTTCCAACCTACTTCTCCAACAATACCTCCCCATAATGTATCATCTAAATCTAAAACTAATAATTTTTTAGTTAATCCTTTTGTAGAATTATAAAAATTTAAAATATCAGATAAAGCTTCTTTAAAAAATAAATTAGAAAAAGGAGTTTTCATTAAGTACCAAGATTTTAAACTATAGGCGTTAGCAGTACCACAATTTGCCAACCACTTATTTGAATTTAAAATATGTATTTTTTTTTCTTTACCCAAATCATTTATTAAAGTTTGGTTCATTAAGTTTAGGCTACTTTCTATTCCAGAATTTTCTGAAAAAGAAAGAGCTATGTTTTCTTCTTCAGGTTTTTTTAAAATCCAGTTTGTTACTAAAACAAAATCACTATTTTTTTTTATTTTTTTTATACAGTTACAAAAATAATTTACCTCGTCTTTAATCTTTTTTGGATCAATAATATTTTTATCAAGCAACTTATTAAATTCAGATGATATAATTTCTGGAGTTGTCCAAATCAATGTAATATTTGCCTTTTTTTTCCAAATGTTAGCTTTATTATCCGCCAATGTTTGAAATACTTGATTATATTCAGTGTTATTTATTTCACACTCAACTTGATTCTGATTTTTTAATAAGTTTATAAAATTTGTATCATTAAAACTTGATATAATATTTATGGATAATTTAATTTTTTTCATTTTTCTCTTTATAAACTAAAAAATTTTCAAGTGAACCAATTGTTTTTAAACTATCAATATTTTTCATCATTTCATCAAAAGTTAAAGTTAACTTACCTGCATTTTTTAAATTTCTTTCTAAAATTACAAATAAATTAACAAGATCGATTGATTCTAATTTAGATTTTTCATCTATTAATGGAGTTTCATTTTCTATTGTTAATTTTTTTTCCTTTGGCAAAACTTCATTTAATTCTTTTACGGTATTTTCGATAATTTCCTTCATAATAACTTTATTAATTTTTTTTAGTATAAATATTACCTTAGTGTTGAAATTCTTTCAATTTAACTGTAATTTGATTCATTGCTTTAAATCAAGACAGATGTTCATTAATAAAATCAAATATTTTTTAAAAACAGTACTAACAAAGGTTGGATTAAAACCATTAATTGTTTCTTTTCTTAACTCAAATGTATGGAAGAAATATTTATTTCCTTTATTTTTTTTTATATGGAAATTACCTTTAAGATTAAAATATTACAAAATTTTTAAATTTTATTCATTAGTACCTACAGAACATTTAGTTGCATTAGATATATTAAAAAAAATTTCTTCAATATATGAAATTCATGGAATAAAATTTTTCTTAACAGGAGGGCAATTACTCGGAGCTATCAGACAAGAGTCTATGGCAGGAAGGCCTTCAGATATTGATTTAGGTCTTATAGATACTCACTTTGTTAAATTTTATCAAAATATTGATTTAATTAAAAAAAATTTTTCAACCAATGAAATTAGCCATTCAACTAATAAAAAAGAATTAAATATATCGGATCCAGATTTTGCTATAGTTGACGAACAAGTGAAACTTTGGATAAAAAGCAAAGAGAGAACTTTTTATAGATTTAACGAAGATAGAATTCAATTTAGGTTAAATGGAATGCTGGTTGATATTGCTTTTTTTTCATTAAAAACAATCAACGGAATTAATTATTGGGCAGGTGAAAAATTAAAAACTAAAAATAAAGAGTATGTATATTTTTTAGAAAATGATCTTTTAGATCTAGATATAGTAAATCTATACAATTACAAATTTTATTCGCCCAAAAATGCTCAAAAATATTTAGATCGTGTGTATGGGGAAAATTGGAGATTGCCAGAAAAAAAACAATTCATTTGGAAAAAAAATTTTTAAAATTGATTCCAAACTTGAAACAATTTAAAAATCCTTGTAAAGATAAACTAGAAAGCAAGGGCCTGTAGCTCAGCTGGTTAGAGCAGTACACTCATAATGTATTGGTCCCAGGTTCGAATCCTGGCGGGCCCACCATTATTATTTTTATGAATAATTTATTTGCAATGGTAACAATGAGGAGTTCAAATCATTATACAGATTTAGCAATAAAATCTTTTTTTAAATTTACAGAAATTAACGACAATGATGAATTTTTATTTATAGATAACGATGGAAATGATATTGAGTATTTATCTTCTTATAAAAAAGTAAAAGTAATTAAAAATAAAAATCCTTTAAGTTTTGCTGAAAATGCAAACCAAGCAATAAAAGTTGCAAAAAAAAATGAAAAAAATCTTATTTTTTTAAATAATGATATTATTTTTACAGAAAGATGGTTTGATCCTTTGAAAGAGAACTCAGACTGTATTTCAATACCAGTGAATAACCAACTATTTGGTTATTCTACTGATTGTGGAAATCTAGTATTAAAAGCCACAATGAGCTTAGAAGATTTTAATCAAAATTATAATTTACTAAGTGAGATAGTGGAAAAACATAAAAAAAAATATAAATCAAAACAAAAATTTCAAACACCTTTAATGCCATTTTTTTGTTTTAAATTACCTAATGAAATTTTAAATAAAATTGGACTTTTTGACGAAACCTTTGGAAAAGGAGGTGGCGAAGATATTGATTATAGAATTAGGTGTGCACAACAAGGTTATGAGGTAAACTTTTTATTAGACTCATATTTACTGCATTTTCATGGCAAATCAACATGGGATGGACATGAAACTTTAGAAGAAACCAAAGAAAGAAATAAAATTTATACTGAAATTTTTTTAAAAAAGTGGGGAAAGGAATTAACTCAAATATTTATAATTAGAAAAAATATTCAAGAAATATTAGAAAAAAAAGATATAAGCGAACTATTTAAAAAAGGAAAATTTGGTGATTTAATAAGAAGACTTTTATAATTATTATTTTTTAAATTTTCTAGCTTCGTCAAAAAAACTTTTCCATTCAGTAGATCTTTTGTCCCATGAGTATGTAGAATTTATTGTTTCTCTTTGCAATTTTAATTTTTTTTGTGTTTTTTCGGACCAAAAATTTTTAATACTATCTAAAAGCGCTTCACTGTATTTTATTTCAAGGTCTTCTATTTTTTTTTCAAAATTTATTATTTTTCCAAATGGAGAGCATGTTTCATTAAGTGCTCCAAGATTTGTTGTTACAACTTCACACCCAGCCGCCAATGATTCTATTGCTGCTATACAGCTTGTTTCAGGCCAAATACTAGGATGAGCAAAGATATGCATTTTTTTTAATTGCTCTATTATTTGTTCATTTTTTAAAAAACCAAAATAATTTACATTTTTTGTATTTTTACACTCATTAAAAAGTCCTTCATAACTTTTTCCAAGAACCGAATCAAATTTCTCTCCATAAATAATTGTAGATGAGCAAACATTTAGCTCGACATTTTCTAAGTTTAAATTTTTAAAAACTTTTAATAAAATTTTTAACCCTCTCCAAGGTGTAGTGTGATAAATTAGGCTGATTTTATCCAAAGGTTTTTCTACGAAATCTATTTTTTCTATCGCGTTTCTAATAACTACAGATTTATTTTGAGGAATACGAAAATATTTTATATGTTGTTCACGATTCCAGTTAGAATTATATACAATCCAATCTAATTTATTTATAAAATCTTTGGATCTTAAGTTCTCTGCTTCTTTTTGGTTTACAAAATGGTGCATCCAAAGAACATTAATTTTATCCTTTTCCAACAAATCATAATTTGTATTATTTAAAATAAGGTTTATATCTTTAAAACTTTCGTCTGGTAGATATTTTAATAATAATCTTAATTGACTTTCGCTTCCTCCAAAAGAATCTTTAAAAGAAACTGGTCTAGATTTATCGTTTTCAGCTTTTTTTAAAATTCTAGATTTTTCTTCCACAAATTACTTGAACAATTTAATTACTAACAAACTTTTTCAAAGTTTCGAATAGTTTAGTGACATCACCATTATTACTTTCAATAACTGAGGCAAATTCTTCTTTCTGTACTCTCGCTAAACTTAATCCTTCTATTATTAAATCTCTTATAAGTGGTTTGTCAGGATTTTTTGTATAAACTCTCCATTCAATTTTTACCTCAGGTTTTTTATCTGTAGCAAGCAACAAGCTTTTAACTATAGTATATTTTGGATTTAAAACTTCGGTAGAGAGAACCTCTATTTTTGGGTCGGAATAATCTGACAATCTTGAAGTAAAACTTTTCAAAAAATATTTTTCGAACAAAACATGATATTCTTTAAGCTGTTCTTCAGTAAAAATTTTTCTATAGCTCCCTAGAGAATAATATCCTACGCCTTTAATATCTACAGTTTTCATTGCGATTTCTGATAATTTTTCTGTTTTAAATTCCTTTGAATTTGTATCAACTAAAATTTGCTTTGCTTCTTTAACAATTTCAGAAATAAATTGTTTTGGATCGCTACTATACGAAAAACCTTTTTGTGAAATTAAACAAAAAAGAAAAATTGTAATAAAAAAATTTTTTTTCATAAAATTTATTTTTATTAAGCTTAATTAGTGTCTATTTCTTCCCAATCACTATCGTCTTGGGTTTCGACCGCAGATTCACTATTTATTATCTTTTTGTTTCTGTCCTGCAGATATAAACTTTTTACTGAAGCATAAAGATCAATTGAATTTTCTTCCAGACTGTCAAAGCTTTCAATGTTTTTTGCTCTAAAATCAACTGAGTCCGTAGTTCTATAAAACCAATAATTATGTTCTGAATAAGATCTATCCATAACCTCAGTATTATGAGTTACATGATAAACTGGATCTAAAAATAAATTACCAACTTTACCTACAGCATCTCTTGCAGTAGTTGGACCGAGTATTGGAAGCACAAAGTAACAACCAGTCTCTGCGCCCCACACACCCATAGTTTGTCCAAAATCTTCTTTACCGGTAGCTTCCAAGCCTAATGCTGAAGCAGCAGGATCCCAAATACCTAAAATTCCAACTGTAGAATTTACTACGAACCTGCCTAAAGTTACTCCTGCTCCCTGAAGATCTCCCTGAAGTAGATTATTGGATAGAGTTAATAAGGAGCGTAAATTATCAACGACATTACTTGTTCCTTTTCTAAATCCAACCGGTAGTTTTCTGTATCCTTGTGCCACTGGTTCAAACACCGCTCCATCAAGTGTATGATTAAATTTAAACATAGCTCTGCTAAAACCCTCAAAACATTCATTTGCGGAAGTCTGTGATTTTTCGCTTTTTAAGGATTCGCTTCCCGTCGTACCTGCAAAAGCTGTATTTGCACACAACAAGAATGCTATAAATGACATATATATAAATTTTCTATACACTCTAGGCACCTCAATTGATGTTATATATATTATTTGATGACAATAACTAGTTAAAATATTGTCAACAATGAGTTGTATTTTAGAGATTTATAAAAATTAAGACAACATGAAAATTATTAATATTTATTCACCAAACCATGACAATTATAAGAGGAAAGCAACATCCATTAAATTTATAATATTGCACTATACAGGAATGCAATCAGAACGCGAATCTATTAAAAGACTGTGTAACTTAAATTCTAAGGTTAGCTGCCACTATTTAATAAATAGATCTGGTAAAATTTACAGACTTGTTAATGACAATAAAATTGCTTGGCATGCCGGAAAATCTTGTTGGGGCAAATTTAAAAATTTAAATAAGAGTTCTATTGGTATCGAATTAGTAAACAAAGGGCATAAATTTGGTTATGAAAAATTTAAAAAAAAACAAATAAATAGCTTAGCTAAACTTTGTAAGCAACTAAAAAGAAAATATAATATTAAAAGTAAAAATTTTATTGGTCATTCAGACATAGCACCTCTTAGGAAGATAGATCCTGGAGAAAAATTTCCTTGGAAGTATTTAGCGAAGAAAAAGATGGGCATTTGGCATAGCTTGGGCAAAAGCCTAATTAAAAAAAATAGAGGTATTAAAATTTTAAATAGAAAACTTAATACTGAGTTTTTTATATGTTTAAATAAAATTGGATATTGTTTTTTAAAGAAAAACAATATTTCCCAAACTAAACTGATTAAATCTTTCCAAAGGCATTTTAGACAAGAATTAATAAATGGAGCTATTGATATTGAATGCTTAATTATTGCCAAAAACCTTCTAAAAAAGCACTAAAAAACCCTTGATTTTATATGCTTATTTACATTATAAAGCTAATGCCAGATAATTGATTAGTCGCTTTTGTTTAGTAAAATAAACATTAGAGGAAAGTCCGGGCTCTTTAAGGACACGGTGCCAGATAACTTCTG
>CEUZ01038165.1_pt1 | contig 15308 bp, 16 predicted proteins | sample 361511 | NCBI WGS metagenome assembly CEUZ01 (sample SAMEA2622822, study PRJEB7988) | marine metagenome | biome: marine biome (ENVO:00000447); feature: surface water layer (ENVO:00002042); material: "saline water (ENVO:00002010), including plankton (ENVO:xxxxxxxx)" | depth 5 m
AAAACTATTCTTGGTAAGCAACACTAAATAAAATATTTTAGGGGCGAAAATATCGCCCCTATCAAACCTAAATCTAAATTATGTCACTATATATTTTGGTAATAGATTATATTCTAGGAGTTATAATGTGGACTTTAATAGGCAGGTCTGCAATGAACATATTTCAAAAAGAAGATTCAGAATTCTTTTTTATGAAAGTTTTTGTGAAATACACAAACCCTATAATTAAAATATTTAAATTTATCACACCAAGCTTCATTATTGGTCCATTAGTGCCTTTATATGTGGCATGGTTTTTTTATATGTTTAGATTCTACCTAATGCCTTATTTATTAGGATATTCTGTAATGGGAATGCTTTCATTTCCATTAGAAAGTGAAATAGCTGCTGAGATATATAGACTTTTTGGTAAAAATTAATTCAAATAAAAAACAAAAATTGATACTAGTAAAATTGTTTATCAATGAAAAAAATACAAATTTCACCTTCGATACTTTCGGCTAATTTTAGTCAGTTAGGTAAAGAAATTAAAAATTTAGAAGAAGCAGGTGCTGATCTGATTCACGTTGATGTAATGGATGGACATTTTGTTCCTAATTTAACAATTGGACCTCCGGTTATTAAATCTTTAAGAAGTTATACAAAATTACCTTTTGATGTACATTTAATGATTTCACCAGTTCACAATTATATTAAAGACTATGCTGATGCTGGAGCTGATATAATTACAATTCATCCTGAAGCAACTAAAGACTTAATTGAGTCAATTAAACTAATTAAAAAATTAAATAAAAAAGTAGGTGTATCATTAAATCCCAATACAGAAATTAGCTTAATATCTAATGAACTATCTGAAATAGATTTAGTATTAGTTATGAGCGTATTTCCAGGTTTTGGAGGTCAAAAATTTATACCTGAAGTTATTGAAAAAATTAAAAATTTAAAAAAAATCAAAGATGAAAAAAAATATAATTTTGATATCGAAGTTGATGGAGGTATTAATTTTTCAAATTCTAAAGAAGTTTTAAATGCTGGAGCAAATATTTTGGTTTCTGGAACAACTATATTTAAGGAAAATAACGGAGATATAAAAAAAAATATAGAAAAACTTAAGTCTCAATAATATGTTGGTGAAAAATTCTCTTAGTATTATTTATGAATTTTTCTTTATTACTTACAAACAACTTAGAAAATTTTATTTAAATTCTTCTATTTATAATAAAAAAATTTCTAAAATAGATAAGTTAAATTTAAACTACAAACCATCCTTAAACATTCTTAGTTGCCTTATAAAATATGAAAAGAAAAAAAATAAAATAGAAGATTTTTATATTGATGAAATTTGGGAAGATAATAGAATTTCAGATTTACATTACAAAAAACTTCACAGTTTTTATTGGTTGTTTTCAATAGACTTAAAATCTTCAAAAAAAATAACTCAATCAATAGTTAAAAACTGGATTAAAAATAATAAGAATTATAAACCAAATAATTGGGAAATTGATATCTTATCAAAAAGAGTTATAGCTTGGATATCTAATTCTAGATTAACATACGATGAATCAAGTGAGAGTTATAAAATCAAATTTAATGAAATTATTAATAAACAAATTAATCATTTAATTAATGAAATTGATAGATCTGATCTTGTTGATGATAAAATGATAGGATGTACTGCAATTATAATGGCTGGTTTAGCATATAATCATGAAAAGTTTTTGACTTATGGACTAAATTTACTTAAAAAAATAATCACTTCATCTTTTAATAATCAATACTATCCGAAATCTAGAAATATAAGACAACTTGTATTTTACTTAAAGTATTTTGTATTAATAAGAGAGCTTTTGAAGGAGTCTTTAAATGAAATACCTGAGTATTTAAATGAAATAATATTTTATTTAGGAAAAGCATACAATTTTTCATGGGGATCAATTAAAGAAAGCATATTATTTAATGGCAATAATGAAACAGATTTGTCAGATTTTGACAAATATTTAGATTTAAATAAATACAAATTTAAAAATAACTCAAATGAGTTGGGAGGATATTCAATATTTAAAAATAAAAATTTTGTATTTTCGATGGACATAGGATCTACACCTGAAAAAAAATTTTCAGAAAACTATCAAAGTGGGCCTTTATCATTTGAATTAATTTATAAGGGAAAAAAAATAATTTGTAATTCAGGTTACTTTCAGGATCACAAACATCAATTAAATAAAATTTCTAAATCAACTGCGGCCCATTCTACGTTAATTTTAAATAATACTTCTGCTTGTACTTTTAAAAAAAATAAACAAGGACAAAATATAGTTGATAGAGGATTTAAAATATTTCAAACAGAAGTGCTTAGTGAAAAAACAAATTTTAAAATTGGAGCATCTCATAATGGTTATGAAAATGAATATGGAATTATACATAGAAGAATTGTTGAAATTTACCCAGACAAAAATAAAATTGTTGGAAAAGATTTATTAATAAAAAAAAAAAATTTTAAATCATCAAATTTTGAAATAAGATTTCATCTAATGCCTGATACTAATGTAACTAAAATTCAAGATAATAAATCTATTTTAATTGAATTGGAAAATTCTGGATGGAAATTTTATTCTTCTGATGGAGTTATTGATATTGAAACTGGATTGTATTTTGGTAAAAAAAATATTTTTACTGAAAATCAAAATATCTTTATTTCTGGTATTAGCCAAAAAGATGAACAAGAAATTAACTGGGAGATAAGGAAAATATGATAAGAAAAATTAAAAAAGCTTTAATTTCAGTTTATAATAAAGAAAATTTAAGAATTATTTTAAAATTATTAAAAAAACACAAAATTGATTTAATTAGTTCGGGCGGAACATATAAAGAAATTAAAAAATTGGGCTATAAATGCCAAGAAGTCTCAAATTTTACCAAATCTCCAGAAATATTAGATGGAAGAGTCAAAACATTGCATCCAAAGATTCATGCAGGAATATTAAATATTAGATCAAATAAAATTCATAAAAATGAAATGAAAAAAAATAATTTTAGTAATATTGATTTGGTTATAGTTAATTTTTATCCTTTTGAAGAAACTTTAAAAAAAACTAGTGATCATAAAAGAATAATAGAAAATATAGATATTGGTGGACCAACATTAGTAAGATCAGCAGCAAAAAATTATAAGGAAGTTGTGGTTATTACTAATATTAATCAATACCAAGATTTAAAAAAAGAAGTTGAAAATAACAATGGATCTACAAGTTTAGAATTTAGAGAAAAATTGTCTGAAAAGGCATTTATGGAAACTGCTTATTATGATTCATTAATAACAAATTACTTTAACAAAAAAAAAGGAAATTTATTTCCTACAAAAAAAATATTTCATGGAAACTTAGTAGAGATTTTAAGATATGGTGAAAATCCACATCAGAAAGCAGCTATTTATAGAAATAATAAAGATTTAGAAATTTTACAGTTGCATGGAAAAAGACTTAGCTACAACAATTATAACGATATTTTTTCAGCACTTAATATATCAAAAAATTTACCAAAAAATACTGGAACAGTAATCATTAAACATTTAAATCCATGTGGTGTTTCAATTAATAAAAATAATTTTAAAAGTTATAAGGAAGCTTTAGCTTGTGATCCAGTAAGTGCTTTTGGAGGAATTGTATCGTGTAATTTTAAAATAAATAAAAAACTTGCAATTGAAATAAATAAATTATTTTTTGAAGTAATTATTGCAAATAAATTTGATAAGGAAGCGCTAAATATTTTTAAGAAAAAAAAAAATATTAGATTAATTGACTCATCTAATTTAAAAAGTAAAAGTTTATTTAATATTGTTTCTAATTTTAATTCATTTTTATTGCAAAGTTCAGATGATAAAATTTTCACACCAAAAGATTTTAAAGTAGTATCTAAAATGAAACCGAATAAAAAAACTTTAAAAAATTTAATCTTTGCATTTAATGTATGTAAATATGTAAAATCTAATGCAATTGTTTTAGCTAAAGACAATTCAATTGTGGGAATTGGATCTGGACAGCCGAGTAGACTAGATAGTTGTAAAATAGCTATTGATAAAATGAAAAGATTTAAAAATATAAATGAAAACGATGAATTGATTGCAGCATCAGATGCTTTTTTCCCTTTCGCTGATGGAATAGAAACTTTAATTCACGCTGGTGTTACAGCAGTTATACAACCTTCTGGGTCTATAAGAGATAAAGAAATTATAAAATTTGCAAATCAAACAGGGACTATATTAGTTTTTTCAAAAACTAGACATTTTAGACATTAGATATTTTATCTACTTTTGCCGCTAAAACAAAATCACTTTCATGCAATCCTTTTATTGCATGAGTAAAAATTTTAATTCTTGCATAGCCCCAGCCAAACCAAATATCAGGATGATGGCCTTCTATTTCAGCTATTTCTCCAACTTTGTTAACAAATTTTTGGCTTTCTAAAAAATTTTCAAATTTAAATTCTTTTATTAAATAAAAAATATTATTTTCATCTTTGACTTGCCATCCATCAACCATTTTAAGATATTTATGAATTTCAGTTATATCAAATCCAGGAATTCCACCTTCACATGGTATACACTTTTTATCAGCAAGATCGGACATTATTAATTATTTTTTTAAAATATAAATCTTTATATATCAAAAAATTGTTAACTTTGCTATACATTTTGTTAGGTAAATTATTTAAAAAGTTTTTTCATTAAATTTTATAACCTAATTTTTCAAGATCAGATCTAAAAATATTATTCATCTTTAATTTTATTTTATCTTCTAAAATTTTTTCCCAACGGTTATTAAAGCCTAAATTAAAAAAATTAATTTTTTTTCCTGTTTTTTTTGAAACTACACTTTCTTCAAAACCTTCATTGAGCTCTTTGTTTTTTAAGTTTACAAAATTTGTAGATTGAATTGAATTTTCAAATTTTTTTTCGTCAATATTTTCGTTTTTGTCTTGTAATCTATTTATAAAGTTAATTATTGTCTTAAAAATTTCGATTTTATTTTTCTCTAGATCCTCATACTTAATAAATAACGACTTAAATTCCTTATTATTTTTCCAAGACTTATAATGATTTGACCATGAATTTAGAAAAGTAAAATTACTATAGTCTTTATCTGCTGATTTCTCAATTAATGCACTATTTTCATCTAACATAAATTTTATTGCTTCATCGTAGTTTAAAGAATAATGATTAGTAAATGAAGTAATAAGATTTCTTGGGTCTCTTACAATATATATGGCACCCAAAGTTTCATTTTTAGAAGTAAACTTATTCCCTTTATATTCTGATAAAGAATTATGTGTTTTTACAAAATTTAATTTTTTTTCTTCAAAAAATGCTCTTTGGTTATATATCCAGCTCTTACTTGCTTCTTCCATTGTTTCAGCTTTTATTTTTGAAAACTTCATATTTGGAAATTGATGAATTTTTAAAAGTTGATCAAAATCAAACTTTCCATTTTCAGAATAAAAATAGCTTGCCAAAAATGATCTGATATATGTATTTCCACTTTTAGGATAAGAAGCAATCCAAATAATCATAAAAAGATTTATTTCTTTTGGAGCGGGCAATGGGACTCGAACCCACGACCTTCTCGTTGGCAACGAGACGCTCTACCACTGAGCTATGCCCGCTTGTTTAAAAGATATTATAGATAGAGGTATTTTTATTGCAAGTAATAATATTATTTTTGTTAATTTTCAGATTTTAAATTGATTAGGATAATATCATTTTTTTTAATTTTATTTTCATTATAATTAAAATAAAAATTATATAGGGCAATTATCATATTATAAAGTTTCCAATCATTTGTTTTAAATAGTTTTTTATCTTCAAAATCACTTTGGTTTATTGAATTAATGTTTTTATTTTTTAAATAAAAATCTATTGAATTAATAAACAAATTATGAGCACTTTCCATGACTTTAACATGTAAATCATTTAAATTTTCTTTACCAATTAAATCAGCTTGTTTGGTTGATATTATATCACCTGAATCAATTCCTTCATCAATCCAATGAACAGTATTTCCAATTAAATAAAATTTATTCATGAATAAGCACCAGTTTGTACAGTTTGGACCACCTTTTACATAGGGAGAAATTCCAGTGTGCAAATTCATAATTTTTCCATTTATATTAATTAAATCAATTAATTCTTTTTTTAATAAATTTGTGCCGGAAACCAAAACAAGATCTGGCTTATCTTTTATTATAAATTCTTTTAAATCTTGAGAATTAATATCATCAGTTACAAGGCTAGGTCTTAATAAAAAATCTTTATGTTCTTTTTCATAATATTTAAGCATATTAATCCAACTATTTCTGAATTTAAAAAAAGTAAATAAATGGTTAAAAAAATTTTTAAAATTTAAAAAATTAAATTTCTTTTTCTTTTTCCAAACAAATATTTTATCAAGATTAAATTTTTTATGAATTTTGTTTGCTAAAGCAATTTGGTTACTTTGAGAGTTGCAGAGTAAAAAAATTTTCATTTAATTTTGTAGCCAACCGCTCTACACTTTGCTTCGTTAAAACTGTCTGCATAGAAATTAAATCTGTTATATGTGGTATTTCCAATAATAGAAAAATCATCATTTACTAGCAAAATATGTTCAAAACCCATTTGTTTTAAAATTTCAATTTGCTCTTCTCTATAACTATTATTTGGAAATGCATAAATCTTTGGCTTAAAATTTAAATTTTTTTTAAACCAATCTAAACATTTTTTAGTATCATTAATAAAAAATTCATTTGTTTCATAAACCATATTTGAATGAAAATAAGAATGAACTCCTATTTCATGATAAGAAGCACATTCTATTAATTGCTCTTTATTCATTATTTTTGTTTTTTTGAAATCAAATTTACTAAAATATTTTTTATTGATTTCTTCAGAAAGTTTAATTTGATCATTATATGATTTATTTTTTATAAATGTAGATAATTCATTTCCGTAAATAGATAAATTTTTTTTTTTTTTAAAAACTATATTTTCTAAAGATATTTGATTTATTTTTTCTAATGGCACTTGATAAATAAAGTCTTGAAATAATATATTTATTGGTGGCTCACCTTTTTCAATACAATTGGGAATAATATTTAAATTAACTTTGAACTCATATTTTTTAGAAATTGGCATAACATTCGTATAAAAATCGTCATATCCATCATCAAAAGATAAAATTAAAAGAGGTTTTGAGCAATTTGGTAAATTTTTAACTTCTGAAAAAGTAGTAATTTTAAAATTTTTGGTTAAAAAAATTATCATTTTCTCAAAAATTTTATAGCTTAATGGTGAATAAGAACTATTTTTTTGATCGGTTACTCTGTGTAAATTTAAAATTATAATTTGATTATTTTTTATTTTTTTAATTTGGTATTTTATTAAAAAGTTAAAACTAGCAAAATAATAAATAATTTTTTTTAAATTTTTTTTGATATTTATGCCCAACTAAGCTCGCTTGTTAAAAAAATAATTATAATTATCTGTATTTATAAATGCAAGAAATATTAAAAAAATTAAATATTATTCTTTTAATTTTAAATTATAAAAATTTAATATTTAACCCAAGAATAATGTTTTTTAAATTTATCCATTAAATATAAATAATTCTTATATTTTGATCCATTATATATAGATATAGCATTTCGAACTTGTGCCCCGCTTAAAGTTTTAATAAATAAATCCTTTCTTTTATAAAAATTAAGTATTTTTTTATCCCATTTTAGACCACAAAAATTAAAAATATCTTTTGATATTTTATCTTTTTCTTTTGTTAAATTTTCCAAATTTACATTAATAATACTTTTTTCATATTTCTTATTAAAATATTTAATAACCTTTATATAATTATCTATATAAACAATAATATCATCAATTTTATGAACCCAAGATAATTCAAATAGTAAAGATTGGTAAATAGAAATTACTGAGTCACTGTAATTTCTATAAGTATGTATAAACTTTGCTTTAGGAAAAATTTTTAAAATTAATTCAATATTAAAAAAATTTTCTAAAGATTTATCAATAAACATTTTTTTTTGATTAATTACGTTAAAATTTTGATATTTCTCATTAACTAGTTTAGATACATTTTGATAGTCGATTTGAAACTTAAATTTATCCAAACTAAAATTTTTTTTAAATATTTTATTTGATATTTCACTTAATAAACTCATATTTATTACATGACTTTCTCCGCAACTAACTATTTTATTATCTGATGAAGTTAATAAAGTTTCAACAAGTGTAGAACCAGATCTAGGCAATCCAATAATAAATATAGGAGAATAATCACTTAAAGTATTTTTTTTATTTATAAAATTTGAAATTTTTATTTTGTTATAATGTTTATTAATAATTTTTTTATAATAAAACTCTGATTGTAAATTATATTGATAGTTAGAATTAAAACATAGCTTATGAAAATCATTTAAGTATTGTATTTCCTGTTTATAATTTTTTTTATTTTTTTCTCTTTTTGATAAAATAAAAAATATTAAACTTTTTTCGTAATATGTAATTTTTTTATTTTGCTCAATCTGAATTATATTTTCATAATGATCTTCAGTAACATAATTTGGATCAAGCGTATGTAAACCTAAATAAGGTCTTATATGATATTTATCTTTTTTAATTAATTTTAGATAAATATTTTTAGCTTCATTCTTGTTGCCTATTGATTGATATACTATAGCAAGATTATATAATGTACTACTAGAGTTTGGGTCATATTCTAAACATTTTTTAAAAAAAGAAATACTTTTTTTATAATCGTTTAATTCTGAATAAATTAAACCTAGGTAGAAATTTAATTTTGGATTGTTTTTATCATTTTTTGTTAAATTTAAAAAAATTTCTAAAGCTCTGCCAAATTCTTTTTTTTTTAATAATTCTTGAGCGATTTTTAAATTCATTTATATTAATATTAATGTTTATAATTAAATAATTACTATCTTAATAATAATGAAAAAAGAAGATTTGCCAAAAATATTACCTATTTTTCCTCTTTCAAATTTTATAATTTTTCCAAAAACAACAGTACCATTAAACATTTTTGAACCTAGATACATTCAAATGGTCGATGACTCTATGAAAGGTGACAGAATAATTGGAATGATACAGCCAAAAAAAAGCGGCCAATTAAAAAAACCTGATTTATATAATATTGGATGTGCGGGTAAAATTACAAGTTTTAATGAAACAGAAGATGGTAGATATTTAATAATTCTTAATGGAGTGTGTAGATTTAGAATTATTAAAGAAGAAAAATCTGAAAAATTATTTAGAAAGTGTAGCGTTCAATACAGTGAATTTTTAGAAGATATGGAAAATAAAAAAGAAAAAATAGAAATATCTGAATTAGAGTCAATATTTGATAATTTAAAAAAATTATTCGAGAAAAATGGTTATACAATTAATTGGAAAGAGTTTGAAAAAAAAAATTTTGATCAAACTATCAATGCACTTTCTATGGCATCTCCTTTTTCTCTGGAAGAAAAACAAGTTTTATTAGAAAGTAAAAATTTAAAAATTCGCAAAGATAAATTAAAAGAAATATTACAAACTTATATTTTTGATAATTTTAGTAACTCAACTTTACAATAGTTATATTTCTAATCCAACATCTGAAAAACGTGTTGCAAATTTGTTCAAAAGCTTATTTTTGTTTAATATATTAAATATAGGTTTAGAGATTAAATTCTTAATTTTATTATCAATCTTAAAAAATTCATAAATAAAATCTACACTCGATCCATACAAATAATTTAAATGTTTAGTTTTCTTTTCAAATTCACCTGCAACTTCACTATTAATTTCTAATCCTAAATTATTTTTTTCATCAATTATTTTAGATAATATTTTTATATCTCTTATAGTCATATTAAAACCTTGGCCAGCCAAAGGATGGATTCTATGAATAAGATCTCCAAAAGAAAGAACATTTTTATAATAATATTTTCTAAGCATAAAAAATTTAATATTAAATTTTTCAAATTTACCAAAATCTAATATTTGATATTTTGAATTATATTTTTTTATGATTTTTATAACATTACCTTCATTAATTTTTTTTTTTCCATTATAAGAAAAAACTACAGATGTTTCATGTGCTGATAAAGGTAAAAAGGCAATAGGACCATTGATAGAAAAAATTTGTATCGCAAAATTATTTAATATTTTTTTATGCTTAATTACGGAAGTATATGCAACACTATGATAATCTTTTTGAAAATTTTTATAAAAATATTTTTTTGTAAGATTGCTTTCTGAGTCAGAGTTAATTATTAAATTATATTTTCTTTTATCAATATTTAGATTTATTTTTTTATTATTTGTTTTAATAAAATTAATTTTTTTATTTTTTTTTGAATAATTGTAAAAAAAATTAAATATTTCTTTGTATTTAATTAAATTAAAAGTATTTTTGTCTTTATTTTCAAACACAAATAATTCTTTTTGCCCAGATTTTTCTCCATATATTTTAATTTTTTTTGACGGCCATGAAGGAATATTAAGATTTTTAATAGCCTTTCTCATATAGTTAAAGTTACTGTTTGAAATTGCCAATGTTCTTAAAGAATCATTTTTATATAATTTCGTATTACCAAGTATATCTACAATAATTTCTTTTTTTGCTAAAACATTCGCCAATACATAATTGGTAAGATTATTTCCAATTAAACAAATTCTCATAATATAATTTAATTTTATCAATAAAAATTAAATGATACAAAGTGATTAATTGAAAATTAAGGAATATGAATATAAAAATATTTTTGGATAAAACAGCAAATTTTGCCTTTAACAGATTGGCAGAACTTATTGGGTTATTATTGGTTATATTATCTGTTCTTTTAATAATTTCTTTTCTTAGCTACTCTCCAGAAGATCCAAATTTTATATTTCCAGAAAACACTGAAGTTAAAAATTTGTTAGGTACAAGAGGTAGCTATGTTTCAGATATTTTTTATCAGTCCATAGGATTAATATCTATTTTAATTCCTTTTTCTATATTTTTTACAGGAATATTTATTTTCAGAGAGAAAAAATTTTTAACTATAATTGAGAACTTATTCTTTATAATTTTATATTCAATTTTCGGATCTTTATTTTTTTCGGTATTTCATCAAGAGACTTTTTGGTTAACTGTAAATGGAAATAATGGTTTTATAGGGAATTTATTTGAAGAAAGCATTTTCATAAATATATTAGAAATAAATAAAACTCTTAGCTACTATATTTTAATATTAATAATATTTATTTCTTTTCTCTATAGTATTAACTTTAATTTAAAATCAGTTTTTAAAAATTTATTTAATATAATAAATATATTTAAATTTGAAAAAAAACTAAATAATGATATCCAAAATGAAAAAGGAAATGAAGTCTTACAAGAAATAAATAATGAAACTAGAATTCAGGAGAATTTTTCTTTTGAAAAGAAAACTTTAACTTCTGGAATTAAAAATTTAAAATTTAAACTACCGTCTTTAGATTTTTTAAAAAAACCATCTAAAAAAGACATTAATCAAAATGGAAATAAAATTGAAGAAGGGACTTTAGAAAAAATTTTATTAGATTTTGGTGTAGAAGGAAAAATTAAAAAAATAAGTAATGGTCCAGTTGTTACGCTAAATGAATTCGAACCAGCTCCTGGTGTTAAGGTATCAAAAATTATAAATCTATCTGAGGATATAGCAAGGAACACTAGTTCGGAGTCAGCTAGAATTTCTACTATTCCTGGAAGTAGTACTATTGGGATTGAACTTCCAAAAACTACTAGAGAAAATGTATATTTAAGTGAAATTATATCTAGCAGTGGTTTTTCAAAAAAAGATATTAAATTGCCAATTGCTTTAGGAAAAAGTATATCTGGTTTACCAATTACAGCTGATTTAAGTTCAATGCCACACCTTTTAATTGCTGGAACAACTGGTTCAGGTAAGTCGGTATGCATAAATACAATAATTTTATCTCTGCTATACAAACACTCACCTGATAAATGCAAATTTATTTTAATTGATCCTAAAATGCTTGAACTTTCGACCTACGAAGGAATTCCACATTTACTATGTCCTGTAATTACAGAAGCAAAAAGAGCTGCTTCTGTCCTAGGTTGGGTAGTTAAGGAAATGGAAAGTAGATATAGACTTATGACTAGAGTTGGAGTTAGAAACATTGACGGTTACAATGAAAAACATAAAGTCTCAATGCCTTATATAGTAGTCATTGTTGATGAAATGTCAGACTTAATGCTTGTAGCAGGTAAGGAAATTGAAAATTATATTCAAAAATTATCTCAAATGGCAAGAGCCGCGGGTATACATATTATCATGGCTACTCAAAGACCAAGTGTCGATGTTATTACAGGAACAATAAAAGCTAATTTTCCTACAAGAATTTCTTTTCAAGTTACTTCTAAAATAGATAGCAGAACTATACTTGGCGAACAAGGTGCTGAACAATTATTGGGAAAAGGTGACATGCTTTATATGACATCAGCAAATAAAATTATAAGAATTCATGGACCTTATGTTTCAGAAAATGAAATTGAAAAAATAAATAATTTTCTGAGAGATCAGGGAGAACCGGAATACGTAGATGAAATTTTAAATTTTGCAGATGAAAAAGAAGCTAATTCCAAATCAAACGATAATGAAAACTTAGATGAATTATATAGCTCTGCACTTGAAATTATAAAGTTAGAAAGAAAGGCTTCAACGTCTTTTTTACAGAGAAAATTGCAGATTGGATATAATAGAGCTGCAAGAATCATTGATCAGATGGAAGAAAATGGTGAAGTCAGTAAAGCTAATCATGTTGGTAAAAGAGAAGTTCTTAAATAATGAGAATTTTAATTGTTATTTTTTTTTTTTTATTTCAAAATATTGCTCAAGCATCTGTAATAACTCAAATAATAAATAATTTTGAATTAACAAAAAATTTAAAGTTTAATTTTGTTCAAAAAATTGATGGTAAAATAGAAAATGGCGAATGTATTATACTTTATCCAAAAAAGATTTTTTGCCAATATAATGATTTTTACAATAAAATATTAGTTTCTAATGGAAAGTCATTATTAATTCATAGCGAAAAAAATAATCAATATTACAGATATCCCTTGGAGAAAACTCCTCTAAATTTAATTTTAGATAAAAAATTTATTATTTCTAAATTACATGAACTTAAAGAAGATAAAAACTATCCATTTTATTATGTGTTTGATTTAAAATATGAAAAAAATTCTATTAAAGTTTTTTTTGATAAAAAAAATTTTAATTTAATTGGTTGGGAAACCATTGATGTTTACCAAAATATTGTTCAAACTTTTATATCAGATATTAAAAGAAATATACCTGTTAACAATAAAACTTTTAAAATTCAAAAATATATTAATTAATATTTAAACTGATTATTTCTGATTTAAATATCTTCATGCCTCGAGCTTGATAATTGTTTAAAGCATTTTTGTGATCTAATGAACAAGTATGTACCCAAACTCTATTTATGTCTCTTTCAAAAGCTTTTGAGATTGCTTCAGACAGTAAATAACCGCCATATTTTTTTCCAAAATATTCGCTTAAAATACCAAAATATGCTATTTCACAGTGTTTTTTTTCAAAGTCGAAAATTGTTTCAAAATAACCTACTAAATTCTCTTTTTCTTTTAAAATATAGGTTTCAATATTTTTATTTTCTAAATAATTGATCCATTTAATATCATCCCAAACTAATCTATCAATCCATCTATGATTTTTTCCTATTTGTTTATAAAAAAATTTATTTAATTGAAAATCAGGTGGGTCAACTAAAGTTAAGGTGCAATTTGAATTTGGTTTTCTTGAAATCTTTAGATTTTCAACTGAATTAATTTCTAAATAATTTCTATCTACTTTGGTAATCACGAAACCATTTTTCCAATTTTTTCACCTCCAAATAAATGGAAATGTAAATGTGGAACTTCTTGGCCTCCATCTTCTCCTATATTTGACAAAGCTCTATAACCTGTTCCAGTATCAATTGAAATTCCAAGTTGTTTTGCAACTATATTAATTCCCTTTAGTAATCCGACTATTTCATCTGATGAAGCATTATTGCTAAAATCATCAAGATCAACATATTTGCCTTTAGGAATAACTAATGCATGAATTTTTTTTTGTGGATTAATATCATAAAAAGATAATACAAAATCATCTTCGTAAATTTTTTTACAAGGAATCTCACTTCTTAATATTTTTGCAAATATATTATTATCGTCATATCTCATTTTTTCCTCTTATTTAGTTCATTCATTACATCTTCGATTTTAATATTGTTTGCTTCAAGATACATGGTTAGATGATAAAATACATCTGCTGCCTCATGAATTTTATTTGTATCTTTTTCAACAGCTTCGATGAGTTCATTTATTTCTTCTAAAATTTTCGCCTTACTTAAAGACTTATCACTTAAAAGTTTATTAGTGTATGAACCATCAACTGGTGAGGTTTTTCTATCTCTTGCGAGTTTAAATAGGCTTTCTAGTGTATTTAGCATCTTAAATCCTAACAGGAATTCCTTTTGAGTCCAAATATTCTTTGGCTTCTTTGACTGAATATTTTCCATAGTGAAATATAGATGCTGCCAAAACCGCACTAGCATTGCCTAATTTGATGCCGTCAACTAAGTGGTCAAGGTTACCAACTCCTCCGGATGCTATAACTGGAATGTTTACCATTGATGAAATTTTAGACATTAAATCGATATCATAACCAACTTGAGTCCCATCTCTATCCATTGAAGTAACCAGTAACTCACCTGCTCCGGAATCCTCCATCTTCTTTGAATACTCTAAAGCATCAATTCCTGTATTATTTCTTCCTCCGTGAGTAAAAACCTCCCATTTGTCTTCATTTTTCTTAGCATCTATTGCTACAACAATACATTGTGATCCAAATTTTTTTGAGCTTTTAACTACAACATCTGCATTTTGAACAGCCGCAGTATTAATTGAAACTTTATCAGCTCCACAATTTAAAAGTTTACTTATATCATCAATACTTTTGACTCCTCCACCAACAGTTAGAGGTACAAAACATTTTTTAGATGTATCTTTAACAACATCATAAATAGTATCTCTATTTTCATTTGAAGCTGTTATGTCTAAAAAACAAATTTCGTCTGCTCCACCATCGCTATAAATTTTTGCTTGTTCAACTGGATCACCAGCATCTCGCAAGTCAACAAAGTTGATACCTTTAACAACTCTTCCATTTTTAACATCTAAGCAAGGTATAAT
>CEUZ01276764.1_pt1 | contig 15297 bp, 14 predicted proteins | sample 361511 | NCBI WGS metagenome assembly CEUZ01 (sample SAMEA2622822, study PRJEB7988) | marine metagenome | biome: marine biome (ENVO:00000447); feature: surface water layer (ENVO:00002042); material: "saline water (ENVO:00002010), including plankton (ENVO:xxxxxxxx)" | depth 5 m
ATATCTAGAGTTGATATATCTCCATTACGTAGACTTTTATTAATTTCAGATAATGATTTTTTTCCCAAAATATTTTTTTTCATTTCACTTTATGTTTCTTTTGGCTTATATGTAATTTATTTATAACATAATTGAATTTTCATAGGTAATAAAATGTCTCATAGTGTAATTGATACACCTACATTAGGTGATAGCCCAAATAGATACGGGCCGACTTCAGCAAGAAATGTATCTACAAATAAAATAAAAATGGACTCTATCGTTATAGATACGCATGCCCATGTTCTTATTCCAGAGGCTCATGATTTTATTAGCCCTTTATATAACTTAGGAGACATTCCATTTGTTCATAACTCAAGTGCTGAAACATTAGAAATTCAGCAAATACAAGATACTGATAGAACCATAGCTTTATCAAGTGTTTCAGATAGGCTGGCACTTCTTGAAACACAAGGTATTGATAAACAGGTCATAGCATCGGTTCCAAACCAATGCTACTATATGGCTACGGGCGATCATGCCAGTAAGGTATCAAGATTAGTAAATGATGGTATCATGAAATGGGTAGATGCACACCCTGATAAATTTGTTGGGCTCGGAACCGTTCCACTGCAAGATTTGTCAATAGCACTCGAGACACTTGATTATATCAAAAAAGAGACTAATCTCAAGGGTCTGCAAATTCTTACAAATGTAAATGGGATGGAAATATCGGACAATTCATTAGATAAATTTTGGGCAAAAGTTGAAGATTATGATTTGGCAGTTATGCTTCATCCATTAGGGTTCTCGCATGGAGAAAGGTTTGGCAATTATTACTTTACCAATGTTATTGGCAATCCCCTAGATACAACAGTAGCATTACATTACATTATATTTAATGGCTTATTGGAGAGATATAAAAATTTGAAAATACTTGGCGTACATGGCGGCGGTTTTCTTCCTGCTTACTCTGGTCGTATTGACCATGCTTGGGGGGCACGTAAAGATGCTTATGGTAATTTACCAAATCCACCTACTAGTTACTTAAAGAAATTATATTTTGATACGACTGTATTTACCCATCAACAACTTGAATATTTAGTCAAAAACTATGGTGATGATCATGTTGTTCTTGGGACAGATTATCCATATGATATGGCTGAATATTTTCCAGTTCAGCATATTGTTGATAGTGATCTTTCAGAAAAGCAAAAGAAAAATGTTGTAGGTCAAACTGCTCTCAAATTATTTAATATTGAATAATTTTATATAGTTGTTAGTTTTCTTTCTTTTTCTGCTGAGGGCTTTGATTCTTCGTTCTTGGCATATTTTCCACTAAGCTGAGGGGTATGAGCACCTTCAAGCCCTCTGTCTTCTATATGAGTTTTTCTCGTTACTCTTTCCCATTTTCGCTTCAATGGGTCGCTTACATTGAAGTTGAGAGTTCCAATTTTCTCAATTTCTAATTCAATACTATCACCATCCATAAATGGATTTAGCCCTCTATGATTTGTACCGGTAGCGATAATATCGCCAGGCTCAAGAACATGAATTGAACTTAACCACTCTATACAACGAGGAATATTATGAGCCATATCATCTGTATTGAAGTTTTGCATAACTTCTCCATTATTCCTTAGAAGAATTTGTAGTTTGTGTGGATCATTAATTTCGTCTTTGGTAACTAAATATGGGCCAATTGGTGTATAGCTTGCACGTGATTTCATTTGAAAAAAGAAGTTTGAAGCAATAAGACCTCTCGCAGAACCATCTATAATGTTTGTATATCCAAATATATAATCCATTGCATCTTTTTTACTAACATTTTCAGCTCTTTTACCAATTACTACTGCCAGTTCTGCTTCGCCTTCAAATATAGTTGCTGGTATATCAGTCAATTCCATTGTATCACCCGGCCCAATGACAGTATTTGTTGCTTTGTGAAAGGCATTTATAGGGGCTGGCTCTTTTCGAGTCCCATCTTCCATATAATTAACAGCCATACAATCAATATTATTTGGTCTCGGGCATGGGCTCCTGAGTCTCACAGTATTGATATCAATTCCATCGTTATTATTTATATAATTTTCAATTAAATCTTTATAATTATCGTACTTCTCAATTAGTCCGTTGATTAAGTCTTTTGTGTCTCTGACAGGAATATCAGATAGTTGATCTGTGAGATCAATGACTTTATTTTCTTTTAAAACACCAAGTCTGAAGTCGTTAAAATATATAAATCTCATTTTTGTTATTCTCCTTAAATCTTCTTAAGATAGATCTTCTTCTGTAACATCGCCAAGATATACATATCCTGTTTCTTCTACGCTACCTGAACCAATATAAAGTCCTACTGCATGGATTGGCTCATTATTACTTGTATTATAAAGCCAGTGTTCGACACCTTTGGGTATATAATGAAAATGCCCAGCTTCTATTTTTGTTCTTTCGCCTCCAGCTCCAGCTATACCTTTACCAGATACAATATAATAAATCTCTTCACAATTTGTATGCATATGTTTTTTATGAATTGCTCCAGGCATGAATTTTGCATTAAATACTGTTGTTGATGAGCCATTTTTTTTACTTATTGGCAATCTGAAGTCGGTAATTGACCAACCGTCTCCCTCGTCCATTTTTTCAGGTTCTACATCATCAATATGCACCAGTATTCCTTCGTTAAAACCATTCCTTTCAACATTCAAATCATCTTCTGTAACTGGCCCACAATACTTATATCCTGTATCCTCAACATCCTTTGCTCCAATGTAAAAACCTACAACCTCTGCATCCGCATCTTGTGTTTCATTGTGAAAAAAATGTTCAGAATTTGCGGGCATGACTCTAAAATGTCCAGCTCTAACATTAGCTCTTCCATCTCCTTGACCAACCACTCCGTGACCTTTCAAATACATTGCAATTTCTTGGCACCGAGAATGCAAATGTTTACTATGCGTTGACCCAGGCCTAAATATTGAATGGAAAACTGTTGTAGATGATCCACTTTCTCCTGTTATTGGCAATTTGAATTCAGATATATTCCATCCGCTCTTGGCTTCCATTTTTGTTATTGGCACATCTTTAATGTGAATTACGGGATATTTCATAACGTTCTCCTTTAGAAAATAAATTTATCCATCACCCATATTATTGATCCGTATACTAATGAACCAAGTATAGCTCCATATAATAAAAATTGTCCTGGCCCAGGGATCTCTTTTTTGCCCCTATATAATATCCAAGCAAACTGAAGCAAACCTAACACTGCGCCCATTAAGAACCATTTGTAATTTAATATATCCATTATGTAATCATAAATTTATTTGCGATTATAATCCATACTGATAATAACATTCCTCCAATAATTGTAAACCACCCATTCCACCTTAAGCCAGCATCAAGTGGAGTGACTTTTCCAAGTCTTGCGATAAGTAATGTTGAAGCGGTAAACGGCGAGCTAATTCCTGAAAGTGCCCACCCCGCTGTTAATGCCAGTATAATGCTATTCGGGGAAATACCTAAAATTTCAGCGTTTGGAATTAATGGTCCTATTAAATATACTGAAAGAATTGGGTTCATTCCAATTTGTCCGAATAGAGGCATAATCCAAACAATTGAGATTAATATTAATATAGGAGATAAGGATTCTAGAATAGATAATTTATCACTTGCAATAATATTAATTAGACTGGATGCCATGATACCTATAAAAGCTGCCATAATTAGGATCACTAGTTCTGATTTATACTCATATATATCTTCATTGATAAACTCATTAGCTTTCTGCTTACTATTGTAGTAAATTTTTTTAGTTGAGCCCATGTTTTGTAATGCAATCCAGGATAGACTAAAGATTGGAACAACTAACATTACAACTGCGACCGCTTTTAAGTTTGTTAGGTCTTGAATTATGAAAATTAGGCCTAATAGAGTAGTAAAAATAAAAAATAAGGGCATAACTGCAAACCAACTATCTTGGATCGTAGGCGGTTCATCCATTTTTTGTTTTATTTTATTTTGACTACTAGAGTAGCTATCAAGGGCCCATCCCAGGAAAATTAGTATTAATGCACTTATGATACATGAAACAGCGGCTCCAGTCCAACTTGATCCTGGTATTATTGATGTAGTGATCGCTATTGAATAAGTAAGAGGTGACCAGCAAGTCATGGCAATGAAACCTCTCTGAACAGCTAATAACATTGACTTACGCTTGATTTTTCTCAGTGTGAGATCTTTTTCTTGCTCACTTCCTTTTTCAGCCAAGCTCCCAAGTAGAGATATTGAACCAAAACTCAATATGACACCAAATATATGCCCTCCAAAAGTTAGTGATAAATATCTTATATTAGACTTTTGTTCCGCAAGAAATCTTCCACATCTTGCCATGCCTGGAGAAGAAGAGGCAGCTTTTCTTAGACATTGTAGAGAAAGGAAAAAGGCTACAACAAACGCCGACTTCATTAATGAATCAACTATTAGATTCAAAGAGTCAGCTTTAAGGTAAAAGGATAATAATACTAAGAATATACCCAAAATAATAAATATTTTTCGTGATGTTGTGAGGTTATTTAATGAAAGACTTAAATAAAAGATTATTGCTATGGAGGCAAATACATATGAAAATTCGAATTTAGTCCATTCAGAGAACGTAACAGAAATCATAATAAATGTGAGAGTAATAGAGGAAAGTAATTTAAATTTTTTTTCACTATTCTTATATGTTTCTATAATTTTCATAATAATATTTGGTTATTTATTTTGGTTAAATAAAGGGACTAATAAAATAATTGTAGTAAAGGCTAGTGCAGTTGTAAATAGTTGTGCGACACTGAAAACAAATGAAGAATTTTGCTCTATACTTGCAAGAATTATAGTTAATATTGCTCCCCATCCAAAATGAATAAATCCCCCTAAAGCTGATGCGGTCCCTGCCTTTTCAGGTTTTACAGAATTTAGAGCTTTATAAAAACAATTACTCATAAGCAGTCCTGTACCAAAATTGGATATTGCAAATGCAATTAAAACCGGTAATGGGGTTTGTACTTCGCTTATTCCAAAAAATAATTGTAAAACACCGCCAGAAATACTTAAAAAACCACCTAACATAATTATTGAGTCAATTGAAATATAATCTATTAGTTTTTTAGAAGTTAATGTAGCAAGCACAAAAAGTGTAGGCATGATCATAAAATAAAAGCCAAAAACTTCTGGTGATACTCCCATTACGACCATAAAGATTATTGGAGAGGAAACAACATACGCCTGCATAGCGCCGCTTGCAAATGCAACAATTAGACTATGAGAAATAAATTGTTTATTTTTTAGTAAGTCCTTATAGTTACTAACTAAAGTTTTCAATGTAGGAGGATTTCTTAAATCTTTGGGCAATGTCTCCTTTAATTTGAATAAGATAAAAATCATAACAATTAGCCCACAAATCGTTGTAAATGTAAATGGAGCTCTCCAGCTATACCATGATGTTAGGAAACCCCCTAAGAATGGCGCTATTATTGGTCCAATTGCCATTGCAATAGCAAGAAAAGCCATAGCTTTCGCTGCCTCAATACCTTCGGTAGTATCCCGTATTATAGCGCGGCATATTACTAGGGTTGAACATGCGCCAGTTGCTTGAGCAACTCTACATAAAAGCAATGTTTGTATATCATTGGCTGTTGAACAAAAATAACTAGCTGAAGTAAAAATTATTATTCCAATCAAAACAACAGGTTTTCTTCCAAATCTATCAGATAACGGCCCTATCATTAATTGAGAAAATGCAAAAGCAATAAGATATGTTGGTACCATAGCTTGCACTAATGATCTGGGGACATCTAATTCTATAGCAACAGAAGGAAGCCCCGGAAGGAATATTGTAGAAGCTATTTGTCCAGCAAATAATATTGTAAATAAAAGAGCATTAGGAATCGCTTTTTTTGTCGGTTTATTTTTCATGAATTTATGCTCTGATTATCCTTAGGTATTTAAGTATTGATTGGATAATAATGATAAGAATTATCCCAAAAATTCCAACACTTAAAAAAGTATTTGAGATCCCGTAGATATCCGAGAAAATTCCTATTATAACTGAACCTATTGCATTACCGCCTATTGCAACGGCTAGCCAAAGACTACCTACCCTCGCCCTAAACGCATCGTTCAGTTGCATTTGAACTGTGGATTGCATGTCGATTGCAACCGTTGTTACGCATCCTCCACTAATAAAAGCTGCTAATAGCGCAATATTCCAAGTTGGTGAAATTCCTAATAAAATCACAAATATCAATCCAATTACTAATGAAAATTTAGCTATGGTTGGGATACCTTTGTCATTGTAAGTTTTTTTTCTAGATGCAATAAGAAATGCTGTTATTAAGGCCCCTAATCCAGCAGACGCTAATATCTGACCAAGTCCTTCTGCTCCCATATTAAATTTACCATCAGCAATAGCAGGAAGCAATTCATGGCATCCGCGAATTATAATTGAGGATATTAGAGTAAGTAGCATACACTCCAATATAACGATATTTTTTATTGCAAACTTTGTACCATCAAATAACTCTTCTATAAAATTTGTTTCTACAGATCTCTCGACCCCTTTCTTTGGGGTTAATTTAATTAGCGGCAATGTAAGCAGGGCTGGGATAAAAAATAATGATGATATTATTATTGTATATTGTGTTCCAAGAGCGCCGATCATAATTCCGCCAATACTTGGTCCAATAATTCGTGCAACCTGAAAATTCATCGCATTAAATGCAACTGCATTGGCAATTGTTGATTTGTCAACGATTCTCGGAACAATAGTTTGTCTTGCCGATCCCTGAGCACTGTTGGCTGTCCCGATCACAAGTGCCACCATACATAGTGAAAAAATTGATAATGTATTTGTGATGTGCATAAGGAAAATTGTAAATGCCATTATAGCTTGAATAGATTGGGCCATGATTGCAGTTTTTATTGGCTCAATACGATCCAACAAAACACCAAAAAAAGGAATGGTTGTAATATATGGAATAAACAAGCAAAATGATAAAAGCCCAACATAAGTACTTGATCCAGTAAGCTCCCATGCAATCCAACTGATTACAAGTCTTGTTATCCAAATGGCCTGCATTGATGGGGTCATGCCGAACAAATAATATCTAAAATATTTGCTATGAAGTGCAGGATATCGGATTTTTATTCCCCGTAGAAAAGTTTTTTATTTTGTTATATATAATTTAGTATACTACTTTAAACATATTTCTAGAAAATAACCAAATGGATTAATTTTGTGAATAACGAAAACAATAAAAAAATAAATGATCTCTTGCAATCTTGTAAACATAGAATCATTCAATCAGATAAAAAAACAGATATTTCATTTCGGGTATGGGGCGATAAAGGTCCTATATTAGTTATGCTACATGGTGGGTATGGGTCATGGCTGCATTGGTTTAATAATATTCTTCCATTATCACAGAATTTCCAACTTATTATTCCAGATATGCCAGGATTTGGAACATCGGAGCTATTGCCTACATTACCTAATCTTGATGAATATGCAATAACGTTACTTAATGCGCTTGATAAATTAATTCCAAACGAACAATATAGTATCATTGGCTTTTCCTTTGGGTCAGCAATTGGGTCACATATGATTAAATATGCTGATGAAAGAATAAATCGCCTAACTCTGGTGGGTTACAATAGAACGGGTAATATGCCTTTTAAGCGACCTAAAATGAAAAGTTGGAGGAAGGTGAATAGTGAAGAGGAATTAAATGAAGCCCAAAGGCATAACTTATCTGTTATGATGATTCATAAAGAAGATAGAATTGATCAACTTGCCATCGATTTACAAACTCTTAATACCAGTGCTGCAAAAGTGAGAAGCCTGGATATTGTAGCCTCTCACGATCTTCCAAATCGCATATTAAATATTTCGCAACCCATCAATATCATTTGGGGTGAATTTGATGTCACTCTGATCAATGGTATTGATGATGCTCATAGAAGAATGAAAGAACTCATTCCTAATGTTGAATGCCATATAATACCAAACTCAGGTCATTGGGTTCAGTTTGAGGATTCTGATAAATTTAACGCGACCATTGAACACGTTTACCTCTAAGATATACTTTGATAACTCATAATTATATCTATTGCTTTGACCAATCAATAAATGATCCATAACCTGGATGTTTAAAATCACAAGGCACTTCAATCAGTGTTGGGCTATTATTATTTAATGCCTCTGTCGTTGCCTCTCCAACTTTTGACAGATCATCAACACGAATAGCATTTGCCCCAAATGACTTGGCAAGGCCAACAAAGTCAGGGGATTGAATATCAACACCACTTCTTCTTCCGTAAAGATGATCTTGGTGTCTACGTTCAACTCCATACCCTTGATCATTAAAAACGAATAATATGACTGGAATATTATGTTCGACAGCTGTCATTAAATCTTGAATTGTAAACATGACTCCAGCGTCTCCATGCATTGCAACGACAGGAACATCGGGCCTTGCTACCTTTGCCCCTATGGCAGATGGCAGAGCAAATCCTAATGTACCAAAGCCAGACGGAACAAACCAAGTTCTTGGCAGATATGTCTTCCAGTAGGAGCGCGCCCAAAAAACAACCGTTGTTGGGTCATTAAAAACAACAGTTTCTTTTGGCAATGCGGCACGTAATTGATCTAAAACATCTACTTCTATAGGCTTGCCTAGTGCTGTGTGAATTCTATTAAGTAGCGCTGCAATTTCTGACTTACGTTCTACGGTATCGAATTTAATTTTTTTATTATTTATAATACCATTTATGCGGGATAAGGAATTACTTAAGTCTCCTATAACCCCAAGATTCACAGAATGATTTCTGCCTATTTCCGCTGGATCAATATCTATTTGGATGACCTTTCCAGGAAATTTTAAAGTCCAACCTCCTGTTGGAAAATAAGACAAACGGCTACCAAGAATAATAACAAGATCCGTATCATTAATGAAATCTCTAACGGGCTGCTCATTGCTCCAATTGCCTAGATGCAGTGGATGATCAAATGGGATTGATCCTTTTCCAGTTTGTGATGTAATGACGGGGGCATTTAATGATTCTGCAAATTTAATAAGATCCTGTGAGGCATCTGAATGGACGATACCACCCCCTGACCATATCAGGGGTTTTTTAGATTGCTTTAAAGCTTCAACTATTTGTTGGAGTTCAGAGTCGAGAGCTACTCTTTTATAATTTGATGACTTTTCACCGATTGGGATATCGCTATCAATTTTAAATGCATCACCACCTATTTCAACCATAGCAGGTTTTGGCCTTCTACTTTTTAATGCAGTAACAGCCGTCCTAAGGGAATCAGGAATTTCATGAGGCATGGTAGCTTGGTAACCAAAATCAATGACTGATCTAAATATTCCATATTGATCATGAACATCATGGAAATAGCCACGCCCTTTTCCTCGCACATGAGCGGGATTATCATTAAGGATATGGAGTAAGGCTGATGAGTCATTATGAGCTGTACCCATTGCTGTTAAAGTATTCAATGCACCAGGGCCACCACTTGTAAGAGCAACCCCAATTTCACCTGATGCCCTATAATAGCCATCAGCCATAAAGACAGCACTCTGTTCATGCCTAACATTTATAGCCCGAATTGATGGATGGTCTAGGAATGCATCATATACACTCAAAGTATCTACGCCTGGGATTCCAAAAATAGTTGTAAGACCTTCATTAACTAGAGACTCTGCTAAAATTTGTGCGCCTGATCTTTTTTTCATTACCAAATCCCTTCCTAAATCTAAAATTTTACAATATATTATAACAAATTTTGATATTTTCTATCTATTTTTTAAGAGGGAAACAAATATGGTTGAGACATCTCCACTGCCAAAAGGTACAAAAAGACATGACCCACAGGTTGTTAAGAATTTTCTTGCAACAGCGTTAATTAGAGTTGGTGTTCAGCCAGAGGATGCTGATTTGGTATCAGACGTATTGGTTGGAGCGGACTTAAGAGGTGTTAGGAGTCATGGTGCTGCAAGACTCAGTTATTTTATTGTTAGGCTTGAGAAAGGAACATTAAATCTAAATCCTAAAATGGATATAAAGATGAACACAAAAACAACAGGACTTCTTGATGCTGAGGATGGTATAGGAATTATAGCAGCCAACAAGGCTATGCAGAAATCTATGGAGATTGCTGAAGAGTTCGGAACCGGATTTATCGGGGTAGCTAATTCAAGTCATTTTGGATTTGCAGGCTATTGGGCAGATTTAGCAATGCAAAAGGGATTTATTGGTATCTCCATGTCAAACAGTGGAGGGAGAACAACCCCAACTTATGCACGCGAGTCAATGCTCGGAACGAATCCATTATCCGTTTCAATCCCTGGAGGGGATTATACGAATTTCTTGTTAGATATGGCTACATCAACTGTTGCTGTGGGCAAAATTGAGACAGCCTTACGTGAAGGAAGGGATATTACACAAGGTTGGGTATCTCCAACTGGGGACACTCCCGACTTAGATGATAATGGTGTCCTTACATATGGCGCTCCATTACTTCCACTTGGTGGCTCTGGAATGGAAACGGGCGGTCATAAGGGGTATGGTTTGAATCTTATGGTTGAATTATTATGTGGCGCTATCACTGGCACCCCTTTTGCTGATAGGATCAAAGGTGCAAAAGGAACAGCGAGGCCTGCTATGGGGCATCTTATGGGCGCCATGAGACTTGATGGATTTCGTGAACCTAAAGAAATACAAAAAGAAATGAATGCAACTTATGATATTATCCGGAATGCAAAAAAAGAACCAGATCAAGATAGGGTCTACATTCATGGAGAACCAGAATCAATAGCAATTGAAGAAAATACAAGGTTAGGTATTCCAATAACACCTGCAGTCAATGAGCAATTAGAAAAAATAGCTGAAAAATATGGAATTAATTCTGCCCTAGAGTAACTTCACATAAAAAATTGCAACCTCGTACTTGCAAACTTATCTCTATTCTAAAGGGATCATTACTATTTTCTGATAAGCGTCGGATTTTTTTAGATTTTCGTACCATCTATCAATATTGGGCGTTGACGGCCTATTCTCTGTGATGCTATGGAATCGATGAATGATTGGTCCAAGCGGAATATCGGCGATTGTGAGATTATCACCACCAATATACTCTTTCCCTTCGAGATGACTATCTAGAATCCCCCAAAGTCTATTTCCAAGAGCAATATTCTCATTAATTTTCTCCCAATCCCTGTCCTCTGGTTTGGTTCTGATAATACCATGATAGACCGGTCTTATCATTGGATTTATTGCAAATATTTGCCAATCCATCCAAAGCTCAAGCTTTGCCCTCTCTCCATCATTGGAGGGATATATAGAATCAAAACTATGTTTCTTTGCAAGGTATCTGACTATCGTATTAGATTCCCAAAGAATAATATCTTCATCAATAAGTGTGGGGACAAGTCCCATAGGATTTAATTCAAGATATTCGGGTTCATTATTTTTCCCGTATTTGCCACCTACATCTTCTTGTGTATAGGGAATATTAAGTTCTTCGAGTATCCAGGTAACTTTCATCACGTTGCCTGATGTTTTTCGTCCTTTTACAACCAGCATATTGCTCAACTCCTATATTTTGTACTTTTCTATTTTGTCTTCATCAATATCAATACCTAAACCTGCACCTGATGGTATTATAATCTTACCATCATTAATAGATATTGGTTTAATAATTATATCATCAGCTAAATATTGAATACTTATGTTGCTGTACCAATCTAATTTGTTGGCGACATGAGAAATGTGACCAATAGTTGCGGCGCTAATTGATGAATCCCCAGCTTTTCCACTTACATTTACATGCATATTATTTTCTTCCATAAAATCAATAGCACTAAGAATTGTTTTCACCCCACCAAATTTAATAAGCTTTAAGCTAGCTCCATCGGCAGCTTCCATTCTTTTGTGCTCTGAAAGATCAGCAAGAGAATGGATTCCCTCATCTGCGCTAAGCGGCATCCTCATTAAACGGTTACATTTTTGCATAGTTGGGATGTCATAACCATTGACGGGTTGTTCAAAATAATCTAATCCAGTCTGATCGGCATTAGAACAGAATTCTATTGCATCTTTATCATTATATCCGGCGTTTGCGTCAGCTGTCAGCTGAATGTCATCACCAAGAACCTCTCTTATATTTTCTGCTCTCTTCAAGTCTTCATCGATTGTTTGTGCTCCAACTTTAACTTTAAACGCAGTGAAACCTTCATCCTTCTTTTCTTTAGCTTCATCAATTTCATTTTTTGATCCAGCAATACGCCAAATTATAGGGAGCTCCTCTCTCTGCCTTTTGCCTATAATTTCTGAGAAAGATTTTTTACAAACTTTTCCAAGCAGATCGATGAGAGCGACTTCGATTGCTGATTTTGCTGCATAATTTCCATAAATAGATGTTTGTACAAGGTTTGAAATATGATCAAATGAGATAACCTCTATTCCTATTAGCATTTCTTTTATATAGTTCAGTGCTTGCACCATTCCTACTCCACTTTCTCCTGTCATAGAAAGTGAGGAGGCTGCCTCTCCCCAACCAAAATCATTATCATAGCTCAATACCTTAACAAGGATACTATTACTTCTTTCAATAGTGACTTTAGACATACGTATTGTTTGTTGGAGGGGTAATCCAATATTATAAATTTGAATTTCTTTAATCTTGAACATAGAATATTAATTCTTCAGAAGTTAATGTTTAATTTTTTGATATTTAATAACATCAAGCTAAAAAGTAATATTTCTAGCGAAACGAGAATACCAAATGCATAATTATAAGCTACTTTTGGATAAGATCCAAACTCATTAGGTCCCCAAATATCTAAAATATAACCAATTCCAAATTGTATAACAAATACCATAAAGAATGTTGAGACTGCAATTGTAGAGATTGATCTCGCTGCATACCCAGCTGGATATGTTTTATTAAGTATCGGGTGAACAAGTACCCCGATGTTCCCAGTTAGGCCAAGTAAGGCCCATTGCCAATAGCCTTTTGGATCTATGTTTAATGCAAAACAAATTTGCACAAAAAATAAAATCATCAATCCTGTTGCAAGATATTTTGCTCTATTCACTCCGCGCTTAGATAAGTAATCTATGAAAGCGCCATTCCCAAGAGTTCCGAATGACATTGCGATTGCTACAATTAATAAACGCATACCAATTTCTGACTGAGATAAACCAGCAACATCAGACATCCATCCATTTGCCCAAAGCCCTTGTATGGAGAAGAAGCTTGCAAGTCCCAATGCAGAGACAGGAGCAAGAGTATAGAAATTTTGATTTTTAATTATTTGCTTATAAACATATAGGTTCGATTGACCATCCGATTGGATATTTTCTTTGTTCTCAGGCATAAAAAATATAACAAAAATTAATAATAAGAAACATACACCAAACCCAATTATAAAAAGATCTCTCCAATGATAGCTAAGGAGGAATATTTGGATGGGTTTTGTTGATAATATTGCTCCAATTGATCCCGAAAATAATATCATGCCATTTGCAGTAGCCCAAAACTCACTGGGAAACCAAACAGTCACTGATTTGAGGGCTGTGGTTAGACAGGAGCCAATCCCAAAACCTAATAGCGCGCGCCCTATTACGAGCATTAAATAATTTTCTGCATACGCTGTCAATAAGCAGCCACATAGAGCAAGAATTATTTCGCCAATGAATATTCTTTTTGGCCCAAACTTATCCAAAAGGATTGCCAAAGGTATATATTGTAGAGCACCAGAAAAGAAAAATATACTGGTGAGGAAGCCAATTTCAGTAGCATTTAGAGAAAATGTTTGCGATAGCTCAGGTGCTAATATCGCATTTGTGTTTCTTAGAAAAAAAGAAAGAAGATATCCAATCCCAAATGGAAGGATTATCACGAATACTAGTTTCATTTTATTGTAGACCATGATTTTATTAGATGGCATTATTTAGATCAACTGTCTATAGTTTTATTTATGGAAGTGAGGAATAATATGATAAATAAAAAAATTGCTGTTCTTGGAACGGGGGCTAATGGAAGTAGTGTAGCTGCAGATCTTACAAGTAATGGATTAGATGTAAAATTGATTGATCAGTGGCCTGAGCATGTAGAAAAAATGAGAAAAGATGGCCTCAAAATTGAGATGCCAGACCGAACGCTAGAGACTAAAGTTGACGCTTACCATTTATGTGATGTGGCCACATTTACAGAAAAATTTGATATAGTTCTTCTATTTGTCAAAGCCTATGATACAGATTGGGCATGTGAGTTAATTAAGCCTTATCTCAAAGAAGATGGTATTTTAGTTGGTGTACAGAATTGTATGATGGCCGAAGTAATATCAGATATTGTTGGCCCAAATAGAACAATTGGTTGTGTAGCCGAATTGTCATCAGAATTATTTGATCCGGGACAAATAAAGAGAAACACCCCTCCGGAAGGGACTTGGTTTGGATTAGGAGCGCTTACACCTGAAATGAAGAAACGCATACCGGAAATAGAAGAGGTTATGAAGTTTGCTGGGAAGGTTGGTATTAGTGAAGAGATTCTATCTGCAAAATTTATGAAGTTGGTCGTAAATGTTATGGGAATGGGACTGAAAGCAATTGGAGATATGACCCCTTCGGAGGCTTATGCCCTAGATGGTATGAAAGATGTGATGTTAAAAGCTGGAGAAGAGGCGTTAAATGTAGGGGAAGGCCTTGGATATAAATTAGAGCCAATTATGGGTTTATCAAAAGAAGATATTGAGAGTTCAAATAGGGTTCACGAGCTTCTTTTGGATACAGTAACCAAGCATGTTGGGCCAACTGCCCTAAATACGGTTCTTCAAGATCATAGGAAAGGTAGGCTTAGTGAAGTAGACCTTATCAATGGATGGGTATCTGAAGGGGGAAAAAGTTTAGGAATAAAAACGCCTGTGAATGATATGATTGTTGAAATGACCACCAAGGTGCATGGGGGAGAACTTCAGCCATCAAAAGATCTTGTTATAGAGGCAATAGAATCGATAAAGGATAAAATCTGATATGTACTCAAAAGAATTAGGTTTAGCTGTAATTGGATCTGGAAGAATTGGGTCTCTGCGAGCTATTCTAGCATCTGGTCATCCCGCGATAAAATTCTTAGGTGTTTCTGATATAAATATTGATAATGCAGAAAGGCTTGCAAAGAGATGTAAGGCTGATAAATTTACAGATGATAATCACGCTCTTATATCAGATCCAAATGTCAACACAGTCATTGTATCAACGAGTGAG
>CEUZ01292026.1_pt1 | contig 15292 bp, 18 predicted proteins | sample 361511 | NCBI WGS metagenome assembly CEUZ01 (sample SAMEA2622822, study PRJEB7988) | marine metagenome | biome: marine biome (ENVO:00000447); feature: surface water layer (ENVO:00002042); material: "saline water (ENVO:00002010), including plankton (ENVO:xxxxxxxx)" | depth 5 m
GGTCATCCCAAAGATAATGAAAACAAAGTTTACCAAGTTTTAGAAGTTGAGTCTATGGAGAGAATGCAAGAAGGTTTGCAAGATCCAGAAATAGTAAAACTTAGAACAGACGCAGGCGTTAAATTAGATACTCAAGAAGTAGTTTTCTTGGTTGAATGATTTTTAATTTTTTGGATGCGGGCCACACAATTAAAGTTAAAGTAGAGGGCTTGAATCCCCTTGCCCGCTCGAAATATTAAGTAATTTCCAACTTTTTTGAACTTTGTTTTATTGTGTATTAAATGCACTTCAATTGAATAAAAATCTTTGTGTGCTATAAAGAAGCCGAATTGAGTGAAGTACTATAATTCCTTCGCCTGCTCCAAATTAGGTAATTAATGTGACCAAAGATTTATCATTAGAATCACTATATAAAAAAATGTTTCTGATTAGATCGTTCGAAGAAGAGGTTTTAAAATTATTTGAACGAGGAAAGCTATTTGGTACTACCCATGCTTACATTGGTCAGGAAGATCGATTATAAATTAAAATGAAAAAGATTTTAATTACTGGAGCTACAGGTTTTATTGGAAATGATATATCTAAAAGATTTTTAGAAGAGTTTAAAAATTGTAAAATAACTATTATTGGAAGGAAAATAAAATTATGGAATAATAATATAGTTAAGAAAAATATAAAATATTTTAATTTAAGCAAAGATAATTTAAAAAAACTTGGCAACTATGACTATATCATTCATTGTGCAGCGTTATTAGAAAATAAAAAATTTGAAAATTCTTGGGATAAATATTATCAAAGCAATGTTATCCCAGTTTATCAAATATTAAAGAATATTAATTTTAAAAAATTTATTTTTCTGTCTTCAGGATCAATATTTTCATCTAATAATTCCTTTCCAAATCCAAATAATTACTATGGTTTAAGTAAATATATTTCTGAAAAAATGTTAGAAATTTTTTCTATTAAGAAGAAAAATAAAATTATTGTAGTTCGTTTACCTGTTGTCATAGGTATGAATTCCATTAGTAATATTGTTGATAAATTTGCTAAGGATTTTGTTAATAACAAAACAGTAAAAATTTATGGTCATGGTAAGCTAAAAAGAAATATTATACATATTGAAGAGGTAGTAGAATTAATAACAAAATTAACTTTTATGAAAGATAATAAATATAATTTTGAAGTATTTGATTTTGGTAGTTCAAATTCGATGAATATTATAGATATAGCTTTTTTAATAAAAAAGATTACTAATTCAAAATCAAATATAGTTAATATTAAAAATGTTAGAAGAGCTAACTATAACGTTAATATAAATATAAATAAAATTAAGAATATTATGAATTATAAACCAATCAGTACAAGAAAAAGTATCATTAAACTAATAGAACAGAAATATTTATGAAATATAATCTTGGGTCACCTTACTTCTTTAATAACGATATTAAATTAATATTAAAAGAATTTAAGAAAATATTAAAAGGCAAAGGGATGCTTTCGATGAGTAAATTTGTTCAAGTTTTTGAAAAAAATTTTTCTAAGTATAATAAATCTAAATATGTATTAGCGACTAATTCTGGGTCAAGTGCATTAGAAATAATTTTAAAATCTTTAGAAATAGGTAAAGGAGATGAAGTAATCATACCTACACAAACCTTTATTGCTACAGCTTCATCAGTAATGAATGTTGGAGCTAAACCAATTTTTGCTGAAATAGATGAATGCTTTTTATTAAATTTTAACAAATTAGATAAAATGATTAATAATAGAACAAAGGCAGTAATATTAGTCCATTATGGAGGTTTAATTTCTGATCAAATAATGAATATTAAAAAGAAATTAAATAAAAAGAACATATATTTAATTGAGGATGCCTCACATGCACATGGGGCATCATTTAATAATATAAAAGCAGGAAATTTATCTAATGCAGCTGCTTTTTCTCTATATTCAACAAAAATTATTACTTCAGGAGAAGGAGGTATAATTACTACAAACAGTAAAAAAATATATAATAGATGTTCGAGTATTAGATCACGTGGCCAAAATATTAATCTTAATTATGAAATATTTTCAAATTTAGGATCTAATTATAGATATACTGAAGTTCAAGCTTTAATGGCTATAATGCAATTAAAAAGAATAAATAATTATATTAATCATAGAATAAAAGTAGCTAATACTTACAATAAAATTTTAGAGACAGCAGTTAAATCTAACAAAATAAGATTAATTAATTTTTCTGATAATATTATTCATCCTTATTGGAAATACACTATATTTTTATTAAGAAAACAAAGTAGAAAAAAAATTAAACTAAAAATGAATCAACTTTCTATAGCAATAAGCTGGGCTTACGATCCTTTGGTTCATTTACAACCAGTTTTTAAAAAATATTTTAAAAATAAAAAAGGCATGCTTAAATATTCTGAAAAATTATCAAAAACTCATATTGATTTGCCTATTCATTATCAAATAAGTATCAAGGATGCAGAATATATTGCAAATAGCTTACTAAAATTTTTATAGATGAAAATCAGCATTCATCAACCTCAATATCTTCCCTGGATCCATTATTTTAAAAAAATATTAATTGCTGATATTTTTATTTTTTTAGATAATGTCCAATATCAAAAAAATAGTTTAATTAATAGAAATCAACTTTATAATAATAGAAATTTTTGGCTTACTATTCCAATAAAAAATCCATCAAATAAAAAAATATGTGAAGTAAAAATAGATAATTCAAAAAATTGGAAAAAAAAACATTTAGATACAATTAAAAATATTTACTCAAAAAAAATAAACTTTCAATTTTTTCTTGAATATTTATTACCTATTTATAGTAAAAATTATGAATATTTAGCAGATTTTAATATAGACTTAATTCAATCAATTTTAAAAAATTATTTTAAAAAGAATATTAAAATATATAGACAAAAAAACATCATAACTAATGAAAAAGGTTCAAAATTAATAGTTGAAATATGCAAATATTTTGGTGCTAATTTTTATATTAGTGGCAAGGGAGGAAAAAATTATTTAGATGAAGATAGTTTTTTGTTAAATAATATTAATTTGCAATATCTTGATTATAATTTTTTAAATGAGAAGAAATTGAAAAATAATTACATATTTAAACCAGAGTTATCAGCTTTAGATTTGATATTAAATATAAAGCATGATTTTGACGATTATATAAAATAATGAAAATTTTAGCAGTAACAGGGGTTAGATCAGAATATGATTACATATTTCCGGCGCTAGATGAATTAAGAAAAAATAATCTTTTTATTCCTCAAAATCTTTAAAAGAATTTCATTTCCTTATATCTTACATTATAAAGGTCTAATGATAAAATTTTTTTTGATAATCTTATTTTTGACAACCTTTAATTCTTTCTCAAATGCTGAAGAAAATCTTAACGGCGACTATAGTATAATTAATCCTGTTTTAGAGGAGTGTAATTTTATGGGAAAGGCAAAATTAAACATTAATTATAAACATATAAAAGTAAAGGCTCTACAATGGAAATGGAACGACACTAGCAATGCAAAGAAAAAATCGTTTAAAGGAAAGTTAGAAAAAAATTATAGAGATTTTTCTTTATCTGCAAAAGAAATAGGTTCTGTACATACCTTAAAAGGACAGGTCTTAGAAAATCAAATCACTATGATATTTTCAAGCACTCATGAAGAAGCAAATAAAAGATATGGTGGTTGTTCTTTTGAATTTATTAAAGATTAGAATAATCTTTTTTAAAATGATAAAATAAGTTCCATATGGATCTTAAAGAATTTAAAAAGAAACTATCTGATCGACAAGAAAAATTATCAGTTAATATCATTGATCCATTAACGCAAAAAAAGTTAATATTTTCTGTTTCTAATGAGATGACTTTATATCGAGCAAGGTCTTTATTTGAAAAAGAGCCAATAACTATAGAGTGGATTAGGGGCTTTGAATCAGGTGCAATCTTTTACGATATTGGAGCAAACGTTGGTATATATAGCATATTCGCTGCAGTTATTAGTCAATCAAATGTTTATTCTTTTGAACCAGAAGCTAATAATTTTCAAACACTCATGGAGAATATTGTTTTAAATAATTTAATGAACAAAATTTCTGCTTACCCGATAGGAATTAGTAACATCACATCTCTTTCTACTCTTTATCTTAATAGGTTTGACAAGGGCAGTTCTCATCATGTTGTTGGTGAGCCAATAGATCACAATTTAAAAGAGACTAAAATTAAACTAAAACAGGGCATTTTTTCAACCTCTATAGATAAACTGTGGGGAGAATGGCGAATGCCTGAACCCAATCATATTAAAATAGATGTAGATGGGATAGAATATAAAATTATTGAAAAATCAAAAAAAACATTGTTAAACAAAAAACTCAAGTCAGTTTTAATTGAAATTAATCCTAATAGAGAAAAAGATAAAATCATTCTTAACACAATGTTAGATTTTGGCTTTAAATATAATCAAAATCAGGTTGAAAATGCTAAAAGAAAGTCTGGTATGCATGAAGGTTATGCTGAATATTTATTTTACAAAATTTAAATTATATATGCTTATATATATTAAAGCAGATTATTTATTCGCATGAGAGTAACTGACTACAACATTAACGAAATTTCCAATTGTAAATTGGGTAAATATTTACAAAATTTTAATGGGAAAAGTAATAGCTATACCTATCTAACGGGAAATTTTTTTTTAGATGGAAATATTTTTCTACCAATAGAGAGTAAAACATTTTCTACGTCTTTAGACTTATTTTCAATTTCTAATAAACAAAAATATGTAAATTATTTTACCGAAGAATATTTTAATTTACTTAAAAATCAGACTAATAATATTAAAGTATTAGAAAGATGTTTCATAGTTGGCAACGATCATAATTATTGTCATAATTTAATTTATTGGCTACCTCGCGTCTTATCTTTAATTGAAAATGAAGGTTTAATGGATAGAATAGACTATATTGTGTTTAATAAAGATATTCCAGAATATGTAAAAATATTAATAGATAAAATATTTAAAATTAAAAAAATTAAAAAAGAAATAATTTTAATTGATAGAAAATTATATTTTTTGAAAAATTCTTATTGTCCTGCTTTTCTTGGAAGAGTTTATGATTTGAAAAAAAGTACAATTTTTTGGAAAGATTATCGAGAAAAAATTATTGATGAAGAAAGTTTTCCTAAAAATAGATGTGATTATATTTATATATCTCGTGAAGATTCTAATACCAGAAAAATATTGAATGAAGATGAATTAGTCGAAAGTTTAAAAAAACTAAATTTTAAGATTATTTCATTATCAAAATTAAATGTATTTGATCAGATTAACTTATTCAAAAATGCAAAATTAATTACAGGTTATCATGGGGCTGGTTTTGTCAACATAGTATTTTCAAAACCTAAAACCAAGGTTATAGAGCTATTTCCAAACTCCAAGCATGTTATGAGAAAAACATTTGAAGTAATTTCAGATGTTAATAATCTTACGCATGTATTCTATTATATTGACTATAAGTCTAATAAAAAAGGAAGTATAAATTTATCTAATTTTGATGGAATAGTTAATGTTCCACGCTTTAGAGATTTTTTAAATAGTTACATAGAATAATAATATGGTAAATGATTTAAATGAATAATATTGATGATGTAAGAAAACATGTTATGGAAAAAATTGAATCTGCTGATTTAATATCTGATCCTTTTGACCATAAATTTGTTGAAAATGTTTTTCCAGATGATTTTTATCAAAAACTAATAACAAACATACCTGAAAAATCAAATTATATACCTATAGTAGAAACAGGTTCGGTTTCTCCAATGTACAGTCCGGAAAGATTTATTTTCAATTTATTAGATAAGAATCTAATTGATGCATTAGATGGAAAAAGAAAAGAATTCTTGAATGATTTAATTAAACTACTTTTATCCGATAAGTTTTTTTCTTCAGTTACTTCTCAGTTTTCTAAATCAATTGATAATAGGTTGGCAAATTTTTCTGAAAAAGAAAAAGAGAAGTTTGGAACTTCAAATTTTAGATTTTATTTTAGAAGCGCGCTTGTAAAAGATTTTACAAAATATTCATTGGGAGCACACACTGACTCGATAGCTAAATTTGTTACTTTTTTATTTTACATACCCTCTGATAATAATTTGCAAAAAAATGGGACGAGTCTTTATAAACCAAAAATTGAAATTAATCATGATAGGCACTTTAAGTCAGAAGAAACTGAAAAATTTTTTGACAAAATTAAAACATGCCCTTTTGTCCCAAATTCAGTTTTGATTTTTCCAAGGACAAGCACTTCTTTCCATGGGGTTGAAGAAGTTAATATAGAACAAAAGGAAAGAAATTTATTATTATTAAATTATTTTTTTCATGCGGTAAAATAAATCATCAATGGATTTAGAAGATTTTAATAAAAAATTATCTATTAAAAAAGAAAAATTAATAGTAACCATAACAGACAACGTCTCTTTAAAAAAAATTAACTACTCAATATCAAATGACAAAACTTTATGGAGAGCAAAAACTTTATTTACAAAAGAACCAATAACCATAAAGTGGATTAGAGGGTTTAAAAAGGGATCAACTTTTTTTGATGTCGGTGCTAATGTTGGCATGTACACAATATTTGCGGCAGCTATCAATGATATCAATGTCTATTCTTTTGAGCCTGAAGCAAATAACTTTCAAATATTAATGGAAAATATTGTTATTAATAATTTAACAAAAAAAATAACATCCTTTCCTATAGGGGTAAGTGATAGTAGTTTATTTACAACCTTGCATATGGGAAAGTTTGATAAGGGAGGGTCTCACAATACAGTTGGTGATTCTCTTGATCATAATTTAAATAAAAAAGAAACCTTTTATAAGCAGGGTATTTTTACCACATCGCTTGATGAATTAATAAGTCTTTGGGGAATGCCAATTCCAAATTATCTTAAAATTGATGTAGATGGAATTGAATCAAAAATAATCAATAAATCACAAAATTTACTATCAAATAAAAAACTTTATTCTGTTTTGGTTGAAATTAATCCAAATAGAAAAGAGGACGAAGAAATGATTAGTATTTTTAAAAATTTTGGATTTATATATGATGAAGAACAAGTTAATGAGGCTGTCAGAAAAGATGGCCCACACAAAGGTTATGCCGAATATCTTTTTTATAGAAAAGAAAATTAGTCATTAAAATCATGGAAAAAATAACAAAAAAATACTTAAAAATGCAAACTGAATTACACAAAAGGCCAGATTATGGAACTGCATCAGTTAAGCAGGCTCATCTAGTAAAGCAAATCTTTGAAGATTCAAAATTTAAATCAATTTCAGATTATGGTGCCGGAAAAAGAAATCTTGAAAAATCTTTAAATGAATTAGGTTTAAAAAATTATGATTATTTTCCTTATGATCCTGTGTTCCCTGATTATGGAGCTCCCAAGCCAGCCGATTTGGTTTGTTGTATTGATGTTTTAGAACATATCGAAGAAGAATTTTTACAGAATGTTTTAGATGAACTAAAATCTATAACGATTAAATTAGGTTTTTTTACAATCTCAACTATTCCCGCTAGAAAAATTTTATCTGATGGAAGAAATGCTCATTTAATACAAAAACCACCAAGTTGGTGGTTGCCTTTAATGTGTGAACGATTTGAGATTGAACATATGCAAAAAATTAAACTTGGTTTTATGCTAGTGGTTAGATCAAAAAAATAATTTTAAAATGAATAAAGAAAAAGACCTTATAGATTTATTAATTAATGCAAACATTAAGTTTACAAGGTTTGATCACCCCCCTCTATTTACTGTTGATGAATCGAAATTATTAAGAAAAAATACTGAAGGAGCTCACACAAAAAATCTTTTTCTAAAAAATAAAAAAAATCATTTTTTTCTTCTTTCGTGCAAGGATGATACATTAATAGATTTAAAAAAATTAAAAAGAAATTCAATTTTTGGAAATATTTCATTTGCAAAAGAAAATTATATGAAAGAAATTTTGGATCTTACACCTGGCTCTGTAACTCCATTTGGCTTATTAAATGACCAAGAAAATATAGTTGACTTCTATCTTGATTATAAGCTATTAAAATTTGATATTGTAAATTTTCATCCGTTAATTAATACCTCCACAATTGGTCTTAAAATTTCTGATTTTTTAAGTTTTATGAAAATACAAAAGAAGGTTGTTAAATTTTTTAATTTTGATAATTATGAAATTAGTCATGGAAAATAAAAACATAATTGAAGTAGATGAACAAAGTTTTGTAGAAAAAGTAATTGATGCTTCAGAAAATTCTTTAGTTTTAGTTGATTTTTGGGCCCCTTGGTGTGGCCCTTGCAAACAACTAACTCCAATTTTAACTGAAATAGCTGATGAAAATAAGGAAAGGTTTATTCTTGCAAAAATTAATATTGATGAAAATCAACAAATAGCTGCTCAACTAAGAATACAATCGATTCCTACTGTTTTTGCTTTTTCAAACAAAAAAATCTTAGATGCATTCCAAGGAGTATTGCCAAAACAAAAAATTATTGAATTTATCGAAAAAAATTTAGGATCAAGTTTAGTAGAAGATAATTCAAAGGATTTAGATGAAATAAAAAAATTAATCAAAAATGAAGAATTTGAAAAAGCTATTGGCGTTTTAGATGAATTTTTAATAGAAAAATCAGATAATGTAGAGGCGTTATCTATGTACATTGAGTGTTTGTCTAATTTATCAAGATTTGAAGAGGCCGAGAATTTTATAAATTCATTATCAGATGAAATAAAAAAAGAATCTAAATTAATGTCTTCAATATCTATATTAGAGCTTAACAAAAAAAATGAGACAAGCGCTTCCACCCTAGAACAATTAAATGCAAATCACTCCAAAGATCCTGAAAATATAGACATCATTATTGAAATTGCTGAAAAATATTTTGCAGAAAAAAAATTTGATAGTGCTTTCGATTTTTTAATAAAAAAATATCCTATTTTTAAAAATAATAAACAAAAAAAAATAAAAGAATCTTTGGTAAATTTTTTTAATCTTCTTGGTAATAACAACGAATATACAAAAAAATATAGAAAAATATTTTCTAGCATTATGTTTTCCTAGAATCAAAAAACCTTATGTCAAATGATCAATTAACAATTCCAATTTTTCCTTTAAATGGGGCATTACTTTTGCCCAATGGAAATTTACCGTTGAATATTTTTGAGGATAGATACCTTGATATGGTCAACTATAGTTTATCAAAAAATAAATATATTGGTATGGCGCAGTTTCAAAATCAAAAAGAAAATATTTTATACAACACGGGATGTATTGGTAAAATTACTAACTTTGTAGAAACTGATGATAATAGATATTTGATAAATCTATTTGGAGTTAAAAAATTTAATATCATTGAAGAAATTAAACATGAAAAAAGTTTCAGAATTTTTAATGTAAAAATTGATAACAATTATGATTCTGATAATTTTAATGAAAACAATTTTGATCGAAATTCATTAATTAATAAAATTAAATTTTTTTTTAAAAAAAATAATATCAGCGTTAATATGGACGAACTCCAAACTATCGAAAATAAGCAGCTTATCAGCACTTTATCTATGATTTGTCCTTTTGAAATAAACGAGAAACAGATGTTGTTAGAATCAAAAAATATTAATGAATTAAATGAAGCCCTTTTAGCCCTTTTAGAATTTAATAATAAAAGTGATAAATCAAGAACAATAAATTGAAGTTATTTCTTCAACCAATTAAATAAATTTATTTTTTTCCCCATGGCATACGATGAAATTAAAAAATTCAAAGATCTATTATTATCAATAAAATCAATACCAATATTCCTTAATTTTTTTACCAATATATTATCAACTGAAAAAATTGAATTTAGTTTATCGGTTATCTGATACAAAACAAAAGCATCGTAAAATGTTTTATCATTATATTTTTTTAAAATTACATTATTTCCCAACTCTAAACCTAATTCCCTTCCTTCTTTTAAGACAACAAATAAATTATAGATATCTCGAATACCTAAATTCCAACCTTGTCCAGCAATTGGATGAACTGAGTGAGCAGCATCGCCCACAAAAACTAATTTTTCGGAATAAAATGTACTATTAATATGGGCAGAAAGATTAAATATTTTCTTATTTGAAATTTTTTTTATATTTCCCACAAAGCTTTTTATTTCATCTTCAATAACGGCGCTTAGTCTGTTTGAGTCAATTAAGGCTTTTAAAAAATTAGTTTTGTGTGACCAAATAATAGAGCTTTGATAAAAATTCTTATTTTTTTTCATAGGCAAAATAGCTAACGGTCCACTTGATTTAAAAATTTCATAGGCTTGATTTTTATGATCTTTAGAATGAATAACGTTTAAAAACAAAGCGCTGTGATTATAGTTTTTTTTAAAAGCGTTAATTTTTAATAATTTCCTGAGGGAGCTGAACTTGCCGTCAGCCGCTACTACTAGATTTGAATTAAAAATATATTTTTTAGATTTTAATGAAACTTTTCTAGAATTTGTTTCTATAGATTTTATATCAACCCCGTCATAGTAATTGATATTTTTGTTCTTATTTATTTTATCAAAAAAAATTGTTTTTAGAATTTTGTTTTCAACAATATATCCTAAGTTTTCATCCTCATTGGCGTTTTCAAAATCTATTTTATTAGAAATTTTTCTGTCACAGACTTTGATCTTATTTATAGGAGTAACATGTTGGGCGATATTTTTCCAAAGTCCAAAATCATCAAATATTTTTTTAGATCCTTCTGAAATTGCAGTTGTTCTAATATCTCCTGTCTTAAAGTAAGAAGCGCCTATTTTATTTTTATCTATAATGGTAATCTTATATCCGATCTCAGATAATATGCCTGCAGCGCATAAGCCTGTTAATCCAGACCCGACGATAAGTATTTCAGCATTAATATTTTTCATAATTTCCTTCGAATTATATAAATCTAAATGTATTACAATAAATATCTATGTTTAAAACTAGGAATTTAAAGAAATATTCAATATCATTATTATTTGGCATTCTTTTGCTTGTTGTTTCTGTGTTGATATCAATGGGTTTTTTTAATCATCAATTAAATGACTTCGCTTTTGGAAGCTTTTCTTCTGAATTATCTAAAAACAATTTAATTGTCTATTACACTAGTTATTTTTCCGGAACCCTTTTAGCTTTATTTGGATATTCTTCTTATTTGATCCCAGTTTTTTTTACGATTTTTGGAATAAAAAAAATTATAAATATAAAAACTAATTTCTTCTTTATACACCTTATATTTCTCATTTTGGGAATTAGCTTGTCAAGCCTTTTAATGATTTTTTTTAGATTTGATACAAATATAATTGGGTTGTTTGGAATAAATTTCATATACACAAATTTATATGAAACAATCAATAATGATTTGTATTACTATGTTTTAATATTTGTAATATTTATTTTTTCTGTTTTTTTTACTTTATATGGTTTAACAATAAAAAATAAAATTGTTTTTATAATATTTAAGTTTTGTATAGCTTTATTTTTTTCAATTTTCAAAAATTTAAAACTTAACTTTATTTATTCTGTGTTCAAAAAAATACAATTTAAGCCTATTGAAGAAAATCCTGAAAGAAAATTATTAAGAAAAAATAAAATTTCAAAAAAAGAACCTGGCTTTTTCAAAAACAATAGGGAATATTCTTCAACAACAAAAGATAATTTTTCGCATAGTAGCAATAAATACAGCTTGCCTCCTTTGAGTTTACTAAAAAAAACTGAAAGAACAAAATATGATACTAGGGATCAGTTAAAAATTAATCAAGAGAGAGCAAAAAGATTAGAAAATATTTTATTAGAATATGGTGTTGAGGGCAAAATACAAAAATATAAAACAGGGCCTTTAATTACATTGTTTGAATTTGTTCCTGCGCCAGGTATAAAAAATAGTAAAATAGTTGGTTTATCTGATGATATTACAAGAGCAATGTCTTCATTGTCTACTAGAATTTCTTCTCAACCAGGAAAAAGTACAATTGGGATAGAGATACCAAATGACCAAAAGTTTGAAGTAATGTTGGGAGATCTTTTAAATGATGCGTACTTTCAAAGTAATAACAAAAGTTTAACTCTAGCTTTAGGAAAAAATATTTCTGGCGATAATGTCTTTACTGATTTAGAAAAAATGCCACACTTATTAATTGCCGGTACCACAGGTTCAGGAAAATCGGTTGCTATTAATAGCATGATATTAAGTCTTTTATTTAGATTTAAGCCTAGTGAGTGTAAATTTATTTTGATTGATCCAAAAATGCTTGAGCTAAGTGTTTATGAGGATATCCCACACCTTTTAACACCAGTGGTAACAAATCCTAATAAAGCAATTTTTGCCTTAAAGTGGGTAGTAAATGAGATGGAAAATAGGTATCGATTAATGAGCTCTACTGGGGTTAAAAACATAAATTCTTTTAATGAAAAAATATCTTTAACAATATCAAAGGGTAAAAAACTTTTCAGGGAAATACAAACTGGATTTGATAAAGAAACAAGATTGCCAATTATTGAAAAAAAAGAAATTCCATTAGATAAATTGCCACTGATTGTTGTTGTAATTGATGAAATGGCAGATTTAATGATGGTTGCTGGAAAGGAAGTTGAAAACTTAGTTCAAAGACTTGCGCAAATGGCCAGAGCTTCGGGTATACACTTAATAACGGCCACTCAAAGACCTAGCGTTGATGTCATTACGGGCACAATTAAGGCAAACTTTCCAAGTAGAATAAGTTTTAGGGTGGCAAGTAAGTTTGACAGCAGAACTATAATTAATGAGATGGGTGCAGAACAATTGTTAGGAAGTGGTGATATGCTTTTTCTAGAAAATGGCGCTCATCTACAAAGATTGCATGGGGGTTATGTTTCAGAAAAAGAAATAGAAAATATTGTAAATTTTATAAATTCTCAATCTTCAAATTCCAACAAGGTAGACATTACTGAAGAAAAAAATCTTAATGAAAATAATACTTTTAATTTTATGGATTCAAAAAATGTAGATGAATTGTATGAACAGGCTGTAACAATAGTTACTAAACAACAAAAAGTTTCAACTAGTTATATCCAAAGATATTTACAAATTGGATATAATAGGGCTGCAAGAATTGTTGAAAAAATGGAAAAGGATGGAATTATTACAGAGCCAAATAATTCAGGAAAAAGAGAAGTTCTAAGAAAATGAAATTTAAAATAGTTTCATTAGTTATTTTATCTTTATCAATTTTTTTTTTAAATTCAGTTTATTCAAAAACTATAGAAGAAACATATAGAGAAAAAGTATTTAATTATATAAAGAAAGTTGAAGAGTTTGAGTCGAGATTTATTCAAATACAAGAAAACGAAGTTCAAAATGGCAGCTTCTATAAAGGAAATAACAGAATAAGAATAATCTATGACGAGCCCACAAGTATAGAGTTTGTAATAAAAAAAAATAATGCAATGTATTTCAATAAAAATTTACAAGAAGTTCAGTATTTTGGCACCAAGAATAATAATGCAAAAATTTTTTTTGATCTATTTAATGATTTAAGTTTTTTAGATGATGCGAATTTTAAAAATGCTTCAAGTATGTTTTATTTTTATAAAGATATTAATGTGGATGATGAGGCAATAGAAATAAAAGTATACTTTGAGGAATCCCCTATTCTTTTGCGTCGTATTGACATTTTGGAGGGTGAAAACATAACAAACATATACATCAATAACATAAATTTTAATCCAGATTTTGATAAAGATTTTTTTAGCCTGGCAAACCCATTGCTTAAATAATTGTCATTTTTATATTTTTTTGATCATCATACTCTATTTTAATTTGATTGCTTACTTTGGTAATTTTATTCCTTAGTCTGTAGAGGTGCGTGTCAAGAGATTTGCTTTCTATTACAGCTTTGTGTCCTAAAACAATTTCATTTATTTGTTTTTTGCTAATTGAGTTTTGATTTTTTAATAATGTGATTAGTTTGGATTCAATTTCGGTAAGATATATTTCTTGCTTAGTTTTGGTATTAGTTAATAAATTATCATTAGATATGAATAAAAATTCATTTAAAATTATTTTTTCTGAAAAAAAACTGTTCATTTTTTCCTCAAAAATCAAAAAGTCGACTGGATAAAAAATTTTGTTTATAATTGATTGTTCATAAATTTCTTTAAAATCAAGAGGAAGTAAATAGAAGATATTTTTTATTTCTAATTTTGAGATGCTGGACAATATTTTACTAAACTCTTTTAATTTAGTGTTGTGAGAAACAATATATAAATTGTTAGAATTTTTGGAAGTGTTTAGTTCGCTTTCTTTACATCTCTTGAATGTAAATTTACTAGAATTTAAAATAAAGTTTATTATATGGCTGTCTTCTTTAGACGAGTTTGAGAAAAGCTTTATCATTTTAAATTAATCGTCAAAAAGTAGTGATCCTATTCTTATATGAGTTGCTCCGCAAGTCAAAGCAGTTTTATAGTCTGCGCTCATCCCCATACTTAAAAATTTAAGATTTATATTTTTTGCAAGATTTTTTAATAAAATGAAGTGCTCTTGAGGATCTTCATCAATTGGAGGAATGCACATCAAGCCAATTATATTAATGCTTAAGTCTTTGTTACAATAATTAAAAAAATCAAATAGTTGATCAGTGGCTATGCCAGATTTTTGTGGTTCGTTTCCTGTATTAACCTGAATAAAAAAAGATTTTTTTTTATTTATGGAAAAATCTCCAATATTTTTATTAAATTCTAAAGCTAGTTTTTCTCTATCAAGAGTGTGAAAAACATCAAATATTTCTAGTGATTTTTTTACTTTATTGGTTTGCATAGGCCCCGTCATGTGTAATTCAATATCATTATGTTTTTTTTTAATTTCCACGAATTTAGAAATTGCTTCTTGAAGTCTATTTTCAGCAAAATGCCTAATTCCAAACTTTATTGCCTGAGTAACAGATGAAATGGGCCTATTCTTAGTTACAACTATAATGCTTGGCTTAATCTCTTGATTTTTAATAGATAGATTTTGGCTATAATCAGCTATTTTTTTATAATTTTCTTTAATAAAGGTCATTTTAATGAATTTATGTTGCATAAATACAACAAAAATAAAAATAATTTTTATATTTTATTAAAATAATGGAAATACAAGGCTTTTTTTTATAAGTCCATACCATAGTGTAAATAATTTACACTATTAATGAATATTCATTAACTCAAAAGGAGTAATTATG
>CEUZ01027184.1_pt1 | contig 15264 bp, 11 predicted proteins | sample 361511 | NCBI WGS metagenome assembly CEUZ01 (sample SAMEA2622822, study PRJEB7988) | marine metagenome | biome: marine biome (ENVO:00000447); feature: surface water layer (ENVO:00002042); material: "saline water (ENVO:00002010), including plankton (ENVO:xxxxxxxx)" | depth 5 m
CAGGAAGAAAGATTTTCAAGAATAAAACATGATTCGAGATATCCGTTCCACGCAATTGAATTTGTGCTTAATGAAGCTAAAATAAAACTAAACGAAATTAATTATATAGTTTTTTATGAAAAACCCTTTTTGAAATTTGAAAGGTTAATAGAAACCTACGTGGCTTTTGCTCCAAAAGGGTTCAAGTCTTTTTCCATGTCAATGCCTATTTGGTTGAGAGAAAAATTGTTTCAAAAAAAAATGCTTTTGAATGAATTAAGAAATCACGATGAAAATTTTAATGATATAAATAGAATTTACTTTTCAGATCACCATCTTAGTCATGCTGCAAGCGCCTATTATCCTTCACCTTACAATGATGCAACAATATTAACTTTAGATGGTGTTGGTGAGTGGGCCACAACAACTGTAGCTAAAGGCAAAGGTAGAGAATTGGAAATTTTAAAAGAAATACACTTTCCACACTCTATTGGATTACTCTATTCAGCGTTTACATATTATACAGGTTTTAAAGTCAATAGTGGTGAATATAAAGTGATGGGTTTGGCACCCTATGGAGAACCTAAGTTTAAAAATTTAATTTTTGATAATTTAATTGACCTTAAAAATGATGGAACATTCAGACTAAATATGGATTTTTTTAATTACGCAACGGGCCTAACAATGACAAATGAAAAATTTTCAAAACTTTTTGGCAAACCTGATAGAAACCCCAAGAAAGACCTGCTGACACAATTCCATATGGATATTGCATCATCTATTCAATTTGTTATCGAAGAAATAATTTTAAGATTAGCTAGATCCATATCAAAAGATAACGAAAGTAAAAACTTATGTATGGCCGGAGGAGTTGCTTTAAATTGTGTTGCAAATGGAAAAATACAAAAAGAAAATATTTTTGAAAATATTTGGATACAACCTGCAGCTGGAGATGCTGGGGGAGCGCTGGGTGCAGCTTTAGCAATATGGCATAAAGAGCTTAAACAAGAACGTTTAAAACCTATAAAAGACAATATGAAAGGTTCTTATCTTGGGCCTAGTTTTAGCAATAAAGAGATACACGATAAACTCACTTTCCTAAACGCAAATTTTGATAAATTTTCTGAAGATGAATTATTAAAAATCACTGCTAATGAATTATCAAAAGGAAAAACGGTTGGTTGGTTTCAAGGAAAAATGGAATTTGGACCCAGAGCCTTAGGTGCCAGATCTATCTTAGCTGACCCAAGATCTGAAAATATGCAAAAAAAACTTAATTTAAAAATAAAATATAGAGAAAGTTTTAGACCTTTTGCTCCTTCTATTATTAGAGAAGATTTGTCTGAATGGTTTGATCTTGATTATGATAGTCCTTATATGCTTTTAGTCGCAAACATAAATAATAATATTAAAAAGGAGATGACCATAGAAGATAAAAAACTGTTTGGTATAGAAAAATTAAATATAAAACGATCTTATATACCAGCAGTTACGCATGTAGATTATTCTGCAAGAATACAAACAGTGCATGAAAAAACAAACCCAAGGTATTACAAATTAATAAAAAACTTTAAGAATATAACCAAATGTCCTGTTTTAGTTAACACATCCTTTAATGTTCGAGGAGAACCTATGGTTTGTTCAATAGAGGATGCCTATAAATGTTTTATGGGAACAGAGTTGGATATATTGGTTTGCGAAGATTATATTTTATATAAAGAAAAACAAAAAAAACGATCGGATGATTATAAGAATAAATTTGATTCTGATTAAATAATAAGCTTTGCATCAACATATCAATTTATCAGATTAATATTTTTAAGTATTACTTTTGATATTTCATTATATCCATCAGGACTATAGTGACCATAAATTCTTTCAGCAAAAAATTCTATGGGATCAGCTTGATTGATAAAAAATTCATCATGGATATCAATTAATGGAATATCTAAATTACTTACTAATTTTATTATTTCAGATCTTTTTAAATAGTTGTTATCTTTAACTCGTTGACTTGAATATCTTTCTTTATCAGGCAAATAAACAAAATATAATCTACCATCCCAACTATTAACTAGATTTTTAGCCTTAACTAAGATTTTTCTAAAGAGTGGGTCAATACCAAAATTTAAACCACGATCCAAAGATGTTTTATCTCTTAAAATTTGTAGTCGTATAATTTTTTTAAATGATAAAAATTGTTCTGATTTTTTATCTATCTTAGGTATTTTTTTAATATATTCACTTTCTGCTAATTTAATATATATTTTCAATTTTTCATCTATTTCAAATTGTTTAGAATAAAGATTTTGAGTAAAATCATCATTTAGGTAATTTATAAGCACTGAATTTGATTTTTCTTCTTTCAAATCTTTAAGATCATTTCTTTCAAAATAAAACCACAAAACTACTTTTGGTTTTTTTTTTAAAGCATATTCTTTTAGAGATGCCAATTCTAACAAGGGTCCGTTTCCTGACATTCCTAATGAAACCGCACTTTGTTTTGTTAAAAATCGTATCCTGCTGGCAAAATCATATCCGGGCTGCACACATGATCCTTGCGCAAATGAATCTCCTATTAAAAGCCAAATTATTTTATCATTATCCCACTCATAATCTGGGTTATTAAATCCATGCCGATCACTTTTATAGACAGAAAATTTTTCACCCTCTTTACAAAAAACAGTCGTAGTATTTGATACGCCGCCTAACGGAAAAATATTCTCACCAGTTGTTATTAATTTTTTTGCAATAAATGTTCTTGGGACTATTGACGGAACAACATCTATATTTTTGCTTTTCTTTAAATCTTGAATTACATCGTATTTATTTCTTTCTTTTAATTGAGAAACTATTAATGACTCCTTATTTATAAATTTCATAATCTCTAATTTAAGAATTGAGGGTGCAAAGAAATTAAGCGTTTCATAAAAATACAAAAGAAAAAGGAAAATTGTAGCTGTAATAACAATTTGTAACTTTCTATTAAAAAATAAAACCAAGATCCAGAAACAAATTCCAAAAATAAATATTAAATAATATTTGTAATAATAAGAAAATTGATTACCGTCATATACAAATTCAGCCCTATAAAAAGTATAACAAAATAAATAGATGAAAATTGCTAGATATAAATAAACTAACAAATTTGTTAAATTAAATTTTTTAAAAAAACTCATAATATTCAAATCAATGATAACTATTTGTTCAATAAAATAGTATTTTATGTAATTAGTCTATATTTTGTTAAAATATTATATATTTTGAAAGTATTTTTATAACTTAGTTTAATTCGTTCTGATATTTTTCTTAAATCAATTTTACCATCCGCATATTGTAAAAAATTCATATAGTCCATTGATAATTTTCTTATGCCTTTAGTTGATAGTGTTGAACGCAAAGAACGTTTCCCCATTTGAGGCTCGCATAGTATTTTATTTTTAGGTATTATTTTTTTGTTCAATATATTGATAGCTTCCTTCGCAACGTTAAATGCACCATTTATACCTTTTTCAGTTACATAATTAAAATCATCAAGAGAAGTATGGTATTCAGGCTGCTTTCCAAACTTTGTTCTAAAAATAGTTGCTATGGGTAAATCAATTCCTGGTGAATTATATTGTCTTTCGTCAGAACCTCTCTCTAAAAACGAGTATCTTTTAAATTTAATTCTTAATTTATTGTATGCTTCTACGATAGCGCTATCCGATGGAGTATTTTCGTATTTTGAAAACATACAAGAATGCTGTTTTTCATCTCCTACGCAACTAAGATTAAATCCACCAATAACATTTTTTTTTAAATATGGTAAATTTTTATTAAGAAAAGTAATAGCTCCAATAGTTTCTGGAATAAATATAAATCTTATTGTTTTCTCCAAATTTCTTAGTTTAGAAAAATAATTAATTAAACACATAGAAACTATCGATCCTGACAAATTGTCATTAGCCATTGAAGGATGACAAACGTAAGTTGAGATTAGGATTTCTTGCTTTGATTTACCTTTTAAAATTAATTCGCCATAATTTAATTTACCCTTTGAATTTAAATTTGAGTTTATCACGACTTTAAATTTGTCTGAGTTTTTGTATTTTTTTTCAAATTGCAGCTTTTCAGTATGGCTTATACAAAAACCCCAATATTTTTTATAATATGAAGTAATGTATGGAATTGCTTTTGGTTGTTTAGGTAAAGTATGGATGTGATTAAAAAGTTCTTTTTTTGAAAAGAATTTATTTACAGGAATAGAATAGCCCACTAAATGTAAATTGTTATTTTTAAAATCAACAATTTTCTTATTATCTCTATCTAAAATATAAGCATCCCTGATGTTCCATTCGGGAGGTATATTCCAATCAAAGACTTTTGATCCAGACGGTACACTATGAATTTTTAATTTAGGAAATTCTTTTTTAATAATTTTTAAGGTTTTTCTAACTCCATTTCCAGTTATGCTTCTGCATATTGGGTAAAGCTTTTGTTTTCCTATGTAATAATATTTTTTTACAGACATTTGTTTTTTAACTTTACGACACAATCTAGATGATTCGAACTACTGACCCTTAGTTTAAGAATGGGCGTGTTAGTTGTTGCGAATAGCAACGAAAAACGTCGTTTTCTCATTTATAATAATTATTTTACTGCGTGTCTACGAAAATGACTTAATACATTGTTCAATAATTGAACAAAACGTTAAAATATCTTATAATAAACTCATTATTTTAGCTTCCTTTTAACTTTATCAATATGCTATAGTTTTGAAGATTTGAAATTAAAAATTTTACAAAGATAAATAAAACAAATGAGCACTAATACAGCTAACCTTCACACAAAAAAATATGCTGATAAAGATAAGCAACAAATACCATTTGAATTGGTTCTGGGTAGAAAAAATATTGTTAAGATAACTGATGAAATTATAAAAAATAACCAAAGAGCTCAAATGGGAAGTTTGAAATCCGTAGTTCCGCACTTGGATAAAATGCCTTTTGTTGATAGATCTTTAATTGATTACAAAAAATATCATAAATTTGTTGGACATGCAGGAAGAAAAAATCAAATGGCAATTCAAGCTACACGTGGATGCCCTTATAAATGTTTTTACTGCGATATATATAAGACTACTGTCATTCACTACAGAAGATCTGTAGAAAATATTTTTGATGAATGCAAAATGCTATCTGACATTGGTATAAAAAGAATTGAATTTATTGATGATATTTTTAATGTGAATGTTAAACACTGCACTGCTTTTTTCAAAAAGATTATAGAATCTAAACTGCCTTTAGAATTTATGTTCCCTACAGGATTAAAAGGTGATTTGTTAACCAAAGAATTAATTGATTTAATGATTGAAGGTGGGACAACAGGGATGCAGTTATCATTAGAACACCCATCTCCGAGATTACAGAAAGTTATGAGAAAAGGCCTTGATGTAGATAAGTTTAGAGAAAATGTTGAATACATTGCATCAAAATATCCTCAAGTTGTGCTTGGACTAAATACTATGCATGGATTTCCAACTGAAACAGAAGATGAAGCTTATCAAACATTAAATTTTATTAAGGATATTAAGTGGGTTCACTTTCCGTACATGGCGAGTGTTAGAGTTTTTCCAGGAACTGAGATAGAGCATTTTGCTTTAGAAAGTGGTGTTCCAAAAGAAGTTATAGAAGCAACTCAAGATATGTCGTACGAGGAAGCGGCGCCAACAATACCTTTTACGAAAGATTTTACTAAAGCTATAAAAACCAGTTTTTTGACAGATTACGTTTTAAACAAAGAAAGATTACTTCATGTACTACCTTATCAAATGGAGCAATTTACAGAGAATGAACTTGATCAAAAATATAATGGCTATTTTGGTTCACCTCATATTCTTAATTTTAATGATCTTCTTAAAGCAGCAAGAATAAAGAGGTCTGAACTAAGAGTACAAGAATGTTTGTCAGAAAAAGATATAGAAATTCCTGATATAACTCCAAAATTAAAAAAATATTTCCCTGTAAAAAAATCTAACAAAAACGCTATGAAAGTTTTACTTGTAGATTTATCAACTTATTACGTAAGAAAAGGTGATGATAGAGAATACAATGTTATAGAACCTCCATTAGGATTAATGGCCTTAACAACATTTATAAATAATTCACCGATTGGAGAAAAAGTTGACATTAAAATTATTAAAGCATTTATAGATTTTAATAGTAATGACGAGTTAGTTGAGTGTATTAATAATTATTCACCTGACCTTATAGGGTGTAGAACCATGACTTTTTATAAAGATTTTTTTCATGATGCTTTAGCACGGGTCAGAGATGCAGGAATTAACGCCCCAATTATTGTAGGAGGTCCCTATCCTACCGCTTCATACTCTGAAATATTAAAAGATAAAAATATAGACCTTATAGTTATAGCTGAAGGTGAAATTACCTTTCAGGAAATCCTTGAAAAAATGCTTGAAAATAATAATAAACTACCACCTAAAGAGCAGTTGGCAAACATAGATGGTATAGCTTTCAGAAAATATTAGTCTAGATTAAATTCTCTTTTCTTATTCTTTGATCTTTTATAATTGTGCTGATCGAAAAGAAAACTAGTACCATTGCAATTGATGGCATGACTCTTGTAGCGGAACTATTTAAATGCCAATATAAATCGGCAGGTGTTTGGAAATAAATCATATATAGCAAAATATAATATAATAAAGCATTGGTTATAACAAAACTATAAAGCAATTTATTTTTTTTAAAATTTTTATAAATACAAAAAATAAATATTAAAAGCGAAATTATAAATTTTTCATTTATCAGAAGATATTTAAAAACTAATTTATAATTATCTATTTCGCTGAGTCTTAAAATCAATCTGTCAAAACTATTAAGCCCCACAAGGTTACTACTAATACTTGCGCCTATCATCGTTGGATATATTCCGTTATAAAGAGCAATAAATTTCCATATAAATACAGGCAACAAAACGAATGTTCCGAATATTAATATATTTTTATCTATTTTTTTTTCTATATATATTTTAAAAATGAGAGTAGACAACAATAAAAGCATTATTATAACTAAACCTTCGTTTTTTAATAAACTTAAAATTATTCCACAAAAAACACCTGTAAAAAAAAGTGTTATTTTATTTTTATTAATTTCGTCTTTTCCTTTTCCATATATTAAATGCTCTTCAAAAAATAAATTATAAATTATCAGACAATTGGCAACGAAATATATAGCAACCAAGCCATCCATGCTGCCATTGATTAAAATTCTTCCCGAAATTAATAATACAAACATTAGCCATAGCAAAACAGCTTTGACATTTTTTAAAAATGCACACTGCACAAATAAAGCTGGGACTAAAATTAAAATATTTGTAGATTTAGGAAATATTTCATTCCAGTGACCAATAATTTGAGCCAACGTTGCTGACAAAGTTGCAGGTAATCGTGGATACGCATTTTCAAGCTCAGGCATATATTTATCAAAACCAGCATATAAACTATTATCGAAAAAAATTCTTTTTGAATGAAACATCCACATGGATCTAGCGTCCCAATCTAATGTTACAGAACCGAGACTTAAAATAAGCAAAGATATGATAATAAATTTTAAAAAATTATAATTAAAAAATTTTTTATGTAAGAAGAAATAAAATAAAAATGATAATAAAACAAAAAAATTTATAAATTTTATTATTTGAAATGCATTTACAGACCAAAAAAAATAATTTAAAAAAATTAAAAAACTAATAATACAAGATAAGAAAATTAGATTCCAATCTGGTATTATTTTATATTTAGCACTCATATAATTTTATTCTTTCAGATTCTAATTTAACTTTGCAACTTATTTTTGAATCAGATAGAGCAATCACAAATTTTGAATTTTTATCAAATCTAGCAGGATACGAAAATTCAACGATTCTTTGTCTAAAGTAATTACTTAAAATTAGATTATTAGATAGGTTAAAATTAGATATTCTGCTTTTCTTAATTAATGCATGCGCTTGAAGAATATTGTCATTTACAGCAATATTATTTGCAAAACCTTTTTTAAATGAATTTTGTAGTAAATTTGAGGAAAAATTAACTCTTGATCCAATATGAAATAATTTAATTAAACAAATTATAATGATTAGTGACAAAAAAATTAAACTATTTCTTTTTACTTGATACATTTTGGATTATGAAATTATATAATATTATGAGTAATATAGTAAGTATCATAATTTGAGAAATATTAATTATTAAAATTTTTACCTTAATGAATTTAAGAGAGCTTACAGTAAATAATCTTTTAATAGATCATGTGGACGAGATCAGTAACATATGGTTTGAGAGCATCCCGTATAATATTAAATCAGTAATGGGGAAAAAAATAATAAAAAAATATGTGGAAGAATTTATAAAAGACAATAAGTGTTCAGGTGTTGGACTATTTAAAGCAAATGAACTAATGGGGTTTGTTTTTTTTGGTAATGACACAGAAACGATTAAAAAAATATTTAAAGAAAACTTTGCTTACATTTTATCTTCATTGTTTTTATATTTTATTAAATTAAACTTTAAAAAAGTTTTAAATTATCTTGATGTGTTAATCTATTTAATTTTGACAAATTTTAATAAAATAAAAATTAGAAATTTTACTGAACTGTTAGTAATCGCAATAAAGAAAGATCAACAAAATAAGGGTTTTGGTAGCTATTTGTTAAAAGAAAGTTTTAAAAAAAATAAAATTTACTTCGACAAGTTTGAAAATTTAACAGTTATTACATTAAAATCTACACCAGAAAATATAAAGTTTTATGAAAAGAATAATTTTAAAGTATTTAGCAAAGTTTATGGTCGGGTTCTTTTGTCATTAAATTTATCAACATAGTTTTTTACTAAAAAACTAATTTTTTTAATTTCTAGTTTACTCAATTTTGGACCACTTGGCAGACTCAAACCTGTGTCAGATAATATTTGAGCATTAGGAAAAAAATTTTTTTGATTTTTTTTGAAATACATAGGCATATTATGCACTAAATTAAAAGTATTTCTGGTCTCTATTTTATTTCTTTTAAGATATTTTGCTAATCCATCTCTAATTCTTTTACTTGTTAGAAATACATTTATTAACCAATATGAAGATCGTGTATTTCTTATTTCTTTATTAGTTTGAAGATTGGTATTCTTTAGAAAAAAATTATAATTTTTAAAAACTCTCCTTTTTTTTTTTAAAATAGTTTTTGCATTAATTAATTGTCCCAATCCAATTGCAGCACAAATATTTGTCATTCTATAATTATAACCAATTACATCATGCCAATAATATCTATTCTTGACCACACCTACCATTTTAAGTTTAAAAACTTTATCTGCTATTTTTTTACTGTTTGTAATCACCATACCACCTTCACCTGTGGTTATTGTTTTGCTACCAAAAAAACTAAATGTAGAAACATCACCAAAAATTCCTACGTGTTTTTTTTTGTAGTAACAACCAAAAGCTTCAGCACAATCCTCAACTAAAAATATTTTTTTTTTCTTACATATCGTGCTAATTTTTTCTATTTCACTTACTTGTCCATATAAATGAGGAACTATTACTGCTTTAGTTTTTTTGTTTATCATTTTCTCAAGTTTGTTTTCATCAATTTGCCAAGTATCTAATTTTGAATCGATGAATTTAACATTAGCACCTACATATTTAATTGCATTAACTGGTGAAATGTAAGTAAATGTTGGTACGATCACCTCATCATTTTCTTTTATATCCAATGACAAAAGCGCCAAATGTAGAGCGGCAGTTCCATTGGATACTGTTATTGAATATTTTGTTTTAATAAAACTAGAAAATCTTTTTTCAAATTTTTCAATATATTTTCCTTTTGATGATATCCAATTAGTATTGAGGCAGTCATTTACTAATTTTTTTTCAACACTTCCTGTTACAGGTTCGTATAAATAGCTTTTATATTTCATGTAGTACAACTTATTGATTATATATGATTTTATTGATTATATATGATTGAATTTATCTAAAATTACAACCAATTTTTAAAAAAAGATTACTATAAATTGTGGAATTTTAACATTTAAGTTTTTAACAATATTAATTTATAAATATTATAAACGTATGAAAAAAAAATATTCTCTAATTTTACCCTGCTACAATGAGTATAAAAATTTACGCCTTTTAATACCTTTAATCCATAAATGTTTTAACAAATCAAATTATCAAATGATAATAGTAGATGATAATAGTGAAGATCTTACAATTAAAAAATTAAAATCTGAATTTAAGTCAAGTAAGAATATTAAATATATTCTAAGAAAAAAAAATCCTAGTCTTGGATTGTCAATTAAAGAAGGAATAAAAAAATCTACAGGAAATGTTGTTATTGTTATGGATACTGATTTTAATCATAGTCCAAAAGATTTAAAAAAAATGGTAAGTTTATATAATCAAAATGATTATGATTTGATTTGTGGATCTAGATTTTTAAAAGGTGGATTTTCAACAACTCATTTTAGACATTACTGCAGCAAAGTATTTAATCTCTTCGTTAATTTGATAACAAGAGGAACATTTACAGATAATATGAGTGGTTTTTTTATCATAAAAAAATCTCTTTTAAATAATATGCTTGAAAAGATTTTTTACGGTTATGGCGATTTTTACATAAGGCTTTTATTTTATATGAAAAAAAAAGAACTTAAAATTCACGAGGTTCCAGTAATATATGGGCCGAGAAAATTTGGTCAGTCTAAGACTAAATTTGTTAAAATACTTATTTTATACTCTTTTGAGACAGTTAAACTGGTTTTTAAAAATATATAAATTTATTGGCGCGCCCTGGAGGATTCGAACCTCCGACCCTCGGTTTAGAAAACCGATGCTCTATCCAACTGAGCTAAGGGCGCTCAAATTCTTTATACAAGAAAAAGTTATTTAATTAAAGTTCTTCTCACGGCGCTATCCCAACCTTTCAATAGCTTTGATCTAAGATCTTTTTTCATTCTTGGTATAAATTTTCTATCTGCTTTCCATTTATTATAAATTTGATTTAAAGATTTATATACACCTATATACAAACCGGCCATATATGCTGCTCCCAACGCCGTAGTATCTTCAACTTTAGCACGGTAAATTTTTATATTAACAACATTAGATAAAAATTGAGTAAACCAGTTATTTTTTACCATTCCACCATCAACTTTAATTACTTTTGGTTTTAATCCATCCTCTTCCATTGCTCTAAATAAATCATAACTTTGATATGCGGTTGACTCTATTATAGCTCTTATAATTTCTTTAGGACCAGTATCTCTCGTTAATCCAGACAAAACTCCTCTTGCATCAGAATTCCAGTGTGGAGCACCTAACCCAACAAATGCTGGAACTAGATATACACCTCTATTACTTTTTAATAATTTAATTATCTTTTCTGTTTCCGCAGCTGATTTGATTAATTTCATTTTATCTCTTAACCATTGAACACCAGATCCGGCAACAAAAATTGAGCCTTCCAATGCAAAAGTTGATTTATTATTTATTCGATAGCAAACTGTTGTTAATAATTTATTCTTTGAATAAATTTTTTTATCACCTGTATTCATTAAAACAAACGCTCCAGTTCCATATGTACTTTTAACTGAGCCATTTTTAAAACAAGCTTGACCGATTGCTGCAGCTTGCTGATCTCCGACTACACCAGTAATTGGATAGACCTTTTTAGTTATGCTTTTACTTGATAAACCGTAATAATCGGAAGAATTTTTAATGATTGGAAGAATATTGGGTGGTATATGAAAACTATTTAATATTTCTGTATCCCATTTATTTTTATTAATGTTGTATAGCATAGTTCTTGATGCGTTGGTTGAGTCGGTTGCATGAATTTTGCCTTTGCTAAGCTTCCATAATAAAAATGTATCTATAGTTCCGAAAAGAAGTCTATTTTGCTTTAAAAGAATTTTCGCTCTCTTTATATTTTTAATAATCCATTTAATTTTTGTGGCTGAAAAATAAGGATCAATTATTAATCCAGTTTTTTTTCTAATTATCTTTTCTCTAATTTTGTTCAGACTATATTTTTTGCAAAAGTCCGCTGTTCTTCTGTCTTGCCACACTATTGCATTATAAATTGATCGACCAGTTTTTTTATCCCAAAGAATAGTTGTTTCTCTTTGGTTAGTAATACCAATTGTTAAAATTTCTCCATTAAGTTTTTTACTTTTTTTAATTACTTGCAGTAGTACTTTTTTTGTTTTATTCCAAATTTCATTAGGATTTTGTTCTACCCAACCATTTTTTGGAAAATATTGCTTAATTTCTATTTGGGATTTAAATAAAGATTTACCCTGCAAATTAAACAAAACAGCTCTGCTAGAAGTTGTTCCTTGGTCGATCGATACAATAAATTTTTTTTTATTTTTCAATAAATTTACTTAAAATTTTTCCAATTAACTTTTAATGACTCTTCATTACAAATTGTATTGATTACACTAATCATTAATGGAAGTGTCTGTATATCAAAATCACTTTTAATTTTAGGCCCAATTTCTAAAGCTAATTCAGCTCCTTCAATAGTATCAGTAGGCATTTTTGTTTTTTTTGCTTCTTTATAGGTCATTCCTTTGCCCAAATATTCACCCATTTTACTATTTCTTCCTCCATCGGCACTAACATACAAATCACCAATACCTGCGAGCCCCAAAACTGTTTCCTTTTTTCCTTTTAATTTTTCTGTAAAAATTATCATCTCACGTATTGACTCATTTACAAGAGCTGCCGCTGTATTTAAATAATTTTTGTCTCTTACTTCTTTTGTATCAATTAAATTACATAACCCTTGTGATGCTCCAATTGCCATTGAAAATATATTTTTTATTGCAGCACAAACCTCGACTCCAACAACATCTTCGGAAATGTAAATATGATAGTAATCTGTTGAAGCAATCTTTGAAATTTGTTTTGCTATTTTAAGATCTTTATTAGCAAAGACTACAGATGTATGTGTTTTGTTTGCTAATCCTTTAGCTAAACATGGTCCACCTGCCGCAGAGATATTTGTCTCTTTGATTCCATTTTCTTTTAGTAATCTCTCCATTCTGTTAACAAGTATTTCATATTTGTTATCATTAATAGCTAAACCTTTAGTAAGAATCAAAATTGGAATGTTGTTTTTTAAAACTTTGCTTAATTCCTCGGAAGCCCAATCAATTCCTTTGGAAGTAACTGCAACAACAATAAGATCTATATTTTTTTTTATTTCTTCCCCAAGTTTTGCAAACTTTAAAAATTTTACACCTGTAGGAACATTGCAATTTAAACCTGGATGTATCTTATTTAAATTAATTTTATCGACAAAATCGTTTTCTAGATGTGTGCCTATTATAGATACATTATGATTATTATCCGAACATGGAAATGAAAAAGCTGTACCCATGGAGCCCGCACCTAGAATTAATATGTTTGCCATAACTATTATCTAAAAATAAACTTTTTAATTAAATATATCACTGCAATTATTTCAATCTTACCTAATATCATAAAAAGAATTAAAGACATCTTTGAAAAATTGTTTAAATCAAAGAAACTTAAATTGCCCATCCCATATATTGCTGAATTTACCGTATTAGTAAGAGTGAGTATGGATAATTTAAAAGAATTTTCAAAAGTTAAATAATCAAAGGCTAAAATACTTGATAAAATGAATATAGAAATTATAAAAGAGAGAAATACTAAAAAAGCTATTTTTACATCCTGATCTTGTATTTTGGTATCAGAATTAAATAAATTTTTATCAACAATATTTATTGGTTTAACTAATTTGTAAATTTCGTTATAGGAAATTTTAAGAAGAATATAAATTCTTGTATATTTAAATCCTGAAGACGTTGATATTAATGATCCTCCAACTATAGGTAATAATAGAAAAAATAAAGTCAGGTCGAGATTTGAGGAATAAGTTGAAATGCCCGAGGTAGAAATTGATGATGTAATTGCAAAAAAGAGTTTGGTGAATTCTGTGTTTGGAATTACAAAAAAATAAAAAAATAACGTTAATAAAATAATTAGTATAGCTAAATGAAAATCTTCTTGATGATTTCTAAAAGTAAATTGTCCAGTAATAATATCGTGCAATAAAAAGAAATTAAATATAGGAAGTAACAATGAGATTGATAAAACAAAAATCTGCAAATTGTTCACAATTATATTAGATAAATCGTTTGCTGGCACAAATCCTCCAGACGATATAGTCGTAAAAGCAAGACTAAACGCATCTAATAGTCTTATATTAATTAAACTAAACAAAAAAATAACCAATAAGGTTGAAAAAAAATAAATTAATATAATTTTCACAAAGTTATATTTAAAATTATTATAAAAATTTATACCAGAAGCCCCTCCTGAAATTAAATATGCTGGTTTTATTTTGATTTGCTTTGAACCAATAGTTCCAATTGTTACAATTAGAAAAATTAAACCTCCAACCCACTGGGAACTTGCTCTCCATAAAATAAGAGGTTCGTCTATATCATTAATATTTCCAATTATTGAAAAGCCTGTCGTGGTAAATCCTGACACTGACTCAAAATATGAATTTAATAAATTCATATCATAAATGCTAAAAGTATAAGGAATACTAATTAGTAAAGGTATGAATAAAAAAATTAATACGATCAAAGCAATTTGATCAATCAAGGATAAATTTTTACTATCATTTCGACCCACGTACCAAAATGAGGATCCTATTGTGAACGAAATTAAAAAAGTAGTTAAGTAGGAATTAAGATCTATAATAAAATCAAAGTAGATTGAATAAAGTATATTTAAGATAGAAAAAAAAGAAATTAGCAGCGAAGAAATTCCAAGAAAAAATAATATACTCTTATAATTCATTAAACTAATGAACTTATTCTAAATAAACTTTCTACTTTTTCCAAATGTTCTCTTTTTGTTAAAAAAACAACTGAGTCTTTTTTTTCAAATTTAAAATCAGATTTAGGTATAATTACTTCTTCCCCTCTAACAATAGCACCAATTCGAATTTCCTCTGGTAGGTTAGAATCTTTTATTGATTTACTAATAAGCTCTGAAGTTTCCAGCACTTCAGCTTCTATAAACTCATATTCGCCATCTAAAAGCGTATAAACAGTTTCTATAGTTCCTTTATGAACATGTTTTAATATTGTTGATATAGTTGTAAGCCTCGGATCTACCAAATCATTAATTTTAAGAGAGGATTGTAACAAACTATAATTTTGCTTATTTACTAAAGCTATAGTTCTTT
>CEUZ01034423.1_pt1 | contig 15254 bp, 13 predicted proteins | sample 361511 | NCBI WGS metagenome assembly CEUZ01 (sample SAMEA2622822, study PRJEB7988) | marine metagenome | biome: marine biome (ENVO:00000447); feature: surface water layer (ENVO:00002042); material: "saline water (ENVO:00002010), including plankton (ENVO:xxxxxxxx)" | depth 5 m
TCGGCCCATGCCGGTTTGTCCCAGAGCGTTCCCCGCCAGTCGCTAGTTTGTCTTAAAAGATGATCCCAGGTAATCTTGCTGTTGTGATCTCCATTGAAATGATCGGTGGGCAAATATTCGGCAACGAAATCGTTAATGTTGCGAATCATACCTTGATCAAAAGCAAGCCCTACAGTTGTGGACAGATATGTTTTAGTAACACTAAATGTCATATCGACGCGGTCGATATCGCCCCACTCGGCAATGATGTAACCGTTTTTCACCACGATCCCTGATATATCACCACGATCTTTGGTGGGACCGATAATTTCACCGTGAGGCTCCTGTGTGAGCGTTGCCTTGATGAAATCTTCTAACTTCCGGGGGGCATTGTTCTCGTGCTCTACGGCAAACTTGACAGCTCGTTCTAGTTTGCGGGCGTTTACCCCCATCTCTTTTGGCTGGCGCCGCTCCCAATCGCCGTAAGGTGGAAAATAGGTTTGACAAAAGAGAACGCCCTTAGCCAAAACCAAAATGAGGAATTTTTTTAGCATCTGTTTCATTTTAATCAGTTAACTGAACAGAAGGGGTGCCACAATCAGTGCAAGAAAGGATAGAATAACGATGCCGATGATATTTAATGCAAGGCCGGCCCTAATCATCTCGGGAATTCGAATATAACCTGAGCTGTAAATGATAGCGTTTGGAGGAGTAGCAACTGGCAGCATAAAAGCACAGCTGGCAGCCAGCGCAGCAGTAAGTGTGAGGATCAATGGATTAACATCGATTCCAACTGCCATAGCCGCAACGACAGGCAGAAAAGTGCCAGTAGTAGCCGTGTTGCTTGTCAATTCTGTTAGAAAAGCAATGACTATAGCGATTACTAGCACGAGCACTAACGTTCCCGCTTGTCCTATAACAACCAAACTGTTTCCAATCCAAGATGATAAACCAGTGCGTGTAATGGTGGCGGCAAGGCTGAGCCCTCCGCCGAAAAGAATCAACAGGCCCCAAGGTAGCTTCGGCATAATCTCCCATTTCATTATGTAGGGATCGGTCTTGTCACCACTTGGAATGAGGAAAAGCACCACTGCCGCAATTATGGCTATTCCTGCATCTGACAGCCCAGCAAGGGGGGGAAGATTGTTTAGCAGAGGGCGGGTCATCCAAGTGATAGCTGCCATTCCAAAAACGATACCAACGCGTTTTTCAGCAACAGTCATTGGACCGAGATCAGTTCTCATCTCACGAAGTGCTCGGCGTGCGTTCATAGACGTAGTGAAATTGACAGGGTACACAAGTCGTGTCAGCAAAAGCCAGGATAGGGGGAGCATGAACATTGTGAACGGTACGCCCACAAGCATAAACCGGCCGAAGCCAATTTCTGTGAAACCGCTCTCTTTCATAAACCCTGCGAGAAGAGCATTGGGTGCAGTCCCCACAAGGGTTGCCATACCTCCGATGGTGGCACTGTAGGCAATTCCCAACAGGAGCGCCAGTTGAAAATTATGTTTCTTCTGTTCGGATACTTCATGGGAGGTTTCAGAAACAATTTTAACAATGGAGATGCCGATGGGCAGAAGCATAAGAGTGGTAGAAGTGTTCATGACCCACATACTGATGGCCGCACTGGCAAACATAAAACCGCCGATGAGAGACCTACCGCTGTTGCCAAAAGACGTTAGAATTGCCAACGCCATCCGTTTGTGTAGATTCCATCGCTCAATGGCGAGAGCAATAACGAAGCCTCCCATAAACAGATAGATGATCGGATTGGCGTAGGGAGCCGCAACCACTTTGATCTCTCCAACCCCCAAAAGGGGAAATAACGCTAGAGGCAGAATCGCAGTCACGGCCACAGGGATCGCCTCTGTGCACCACCAGACAGCCATCCAGATGGCCCCGGCGGCAGTATGCCATGTAGGTTCAGTCATGCCGGGAGGCGGGGAGATGAGAAGCATGCCACCAGCAATGACGGGGCCGAGCCAAAGACCTATTTTCTGATATCCCTTTTTCACGCCGTTAGTGCCTCACTTACCTGGGAAGAAGTTGTGAAGATAGGTTTGGCTTAACCAACCATCAAGAAGAACTTGCGCCGCCTCTTTTGATGGTGATGTGCGGCGAATCAGATAGAGTAAAGAGTCGTGGTGGAACGGATTTAATATAATCGTCAAAGAATCGCAGTGTTGTTGAATTAACGATTCTGACCATCTCACGCCCATCGGGAAAACCTGTCAATCCGATAAAGGGAGCGATAGGCGAAAAGAGCGGAATGTCCGCATAGTCATAGTGTCGAGACTTCTTCACGGTATAGAGGAAAGCATCGTCCCCTGTCTGTTCAATGAGAAGATTGAGATAGTACCGATGCCGCTTTTCATTCCATGACTTCCATCGCTCCTGACCCATGTAAAGAAAGGGGACATCCAGCCGAGTGTCAGTGTCGGAGAGGGCGAGGGGGACAAACCAGCCATCGAGGGCAACTACAGCTCTAATACGACTGTCCTTTATTGCAGTGAGTACAGCCGTAGCGCCACCAAAAGAGTGGCCCGAAATCCCTACTCTGGTGAAGTCTATATTGTTCTGTAGCGGAGTGAAAACTGTCTGAAGCTGGTTAAGAACAAACCGGACGTCGGCGATACGAGTATCAAGCTGACGATTGCGAATTTCCAGCCAAACGGAGTCCGCTGTCCCTTCCGGGATTGACGATCGATAATCGGCCACTCTTTGTGACTCATCTCTCTCAATTGTGGGGAAGACTGTAGTGTTGGCATCAAAAGGGTGATCCATGGCGGCAACGATGTAACCGTGGCTTGCTAGTTCTTCCATTAGAACTGTATTTTGGGCTCGCATACCGCCGAGGCCATGGGAAAAAAGTATCAGAGGGAAATTCCCTTCCCGTGCTGATGCGTTCATTACAGAATGAGTGCTTATGAGGTTTAGGTGACCCATCATAAAAGCCGGAAGTCCCACACGTTCTCCTATGGCTTCGGCACGAAGGTCTATATGATCAATATAAGGAGTTGGATCGGCATCAACCTCAGGAAAAGCAGGATACCACAATTGTACGGGGACCTCCCGAAGATCTTCAGGATCATCGGTAAACCATTCAGTTCGGGATGTGTCGGTCCAGTGGTATAGAACAGTACCGACACTGAAGGGTCCTGTCGGGACGGGCAACTTCACCATGGGAATCAAAATCGGAAGCAAGAATGCCGTAAGCCATAGAAACATTAACCCGAGAGTAGAAACCATGGATGCTTCCCTGTTTTTAACGAATACGCCGAAGCCGAGCAGTGCATATAACGGAAGCATCTGCCATCTGTAACCCTCGACAAAGAGATGAATGAGTGTCAGCAGAATTATGATCAACAGGAGGGCTGCAGACCCCCTCCGCCGACTCCCAGGGATAGAGGCAACAAGAATGAATACCCCTGAAAGCAAAACAACAACAACTTCGAGGAATCTCATTACATTGTCCTCGACGTGTTCTGGGATGTCACGCTATTTCACATACACCAGCAGTGCCGCCAGCGTCTCAATTCCCTGCCAGTAATGACCAATTCTAATGTTCTCGTTGGGCTGATGCTGATTGTTGTCATGGTTTACGATGGGAACACTGATGGTGGGAACGTTAAGAATCTGGGTAAATATATAAAGTGGAACCGAACCGCCGCTAGTAGGAACCATCACGATCGGTTCATTATGAAATCCTGTCAGGGCTTCAGCGGTAAGGCGCGAAATTTCCAGATCCATGGAGGTTCGGGAGGCGGGATACCCTCCCCGCTTCACAATCTTGGCGATGTCCACATGTTTCATCCGAGTTTCATTATCAGGATCCTCAGAAACCACATGGAATCCTTGTCTCTTTACATGGTCGATCACCTTCCCTATCATATCATCGGGATCATTACCTTTCACAAGACGAATATCTATGGCTGCTGTTGCTTTCGCCGGCACTACCGTCCGCGCCTGAGGGCCCACCCAGGCACTTTCCAAACCGCGAATATTTAGCGATGGAAGATTGATACGCTCCATCAACGATTCTCCTCTACCCTCTGGCTTGGCAAATCCATAAAGTTCCCTTATTTCATCGTCGTAAGGAGGAATGGCCTTTACGGCACTCTTCTCCCGTTTACTCAGCGGAGTGACGGTATTGTAGAAATCTTTGATTTTCACATTTCCGTTTTCGTGCTTCATGCTGGTCAGCAGTCGAGCTAGTTTGATCCCGGGGTTCGGCGCCCAGTTGCCGTAATGACCACTGTGAACATTCACGTTGGGGCCGTAAACGGTGATGTCGATTGTGGTGATGCCCCTTGCTCCAAACTTCAGGGTCGGCTGGTTGCTGTAATACATGGGGCCGTCACAGACGTAAAGCACCTCGGTGTCAAACAGATGCCGGTTCTTTTCAGCGAAAGATTTAAGGAAAGGAGAGCCCGCTTCTTCTTCACCTTCATAGATAAATTTCAGGTTTGCACCGTATTCGATACCGCCGGCCTTCACCGCGTCCATAGCTGCCAAAAGAGCGGTGATGGGAGATTTGTCATCACTGGCGGAGCGACCGTAAAGGCGCCAGTCTTCATCTATTTTTTCACCTTTTTTCGGAATGGGAATTGGTTTTGGTTCTATGGAACCAGCTTTCAACTTCGCCGGTCGAAGCGTGGGTGAGAACGGCTCCATATCCATCCACTTGGTAGGATCCACGGGCTGTCCGTCGTAGTGAGCGTAATACATAACCGTCCGCGCAGCGCCGGGCACTTTCAGTTCACCATATACGACGGGGCTTCCACCTGTTTCCAGAATCTGTGTTTTAATGCCCCGTTTTTCCATGGCTTCCTTCAGCCACGCGGCACACTTCCGAATATTGGGTTGATCATCAGCCACATTGGGGATGGTGAGCCAGTCCACCAATTCGGTAAACAGTTCATGCTCATGAGTTTTTCGGTATTCACGGACCATTTTTTTCAGATCAGTCTTGGAAAGTTCCTGACCAGTCACGGTGGTGCTGAAAAAGATTGCCAACAAAGTCAGATTAAAATAACGCATGTTCATTCCTTTAATCTGTTTCACAGAATCTCCGTACGACATTGCAGTAAATCTCCGTTGCATTCTTTAGGCTTTCTACCCGAATCCGCTCATCGTTACCGTGGATGCGCGAATACTCCTCCATACTCACGGGTCCGGGGAAAAACCCGTAACAGATAGCGCCCCGTTCCCTGAAATAGCGGGAGTCAGTTCCATAGATAACAAGGTGGGGAAGGGTAATGGAATCGGGATAAGTTTTGGCCGTCTCTTCCTCCATAATGCAGAACAGTTCTGTATCATATGAAGAGACCACTGACTTCTGTTTCGGTTCCATCACAGGGCGAATTACGATTCTTTCATCATTGATAACCTTTTTCAATTCCTGGAGGAAATCGTCCTTGTCCTGTCCTGGCAAAAGGCGGCAGTCGAGGACCGCTTCGGACCGTTCGGGGATAACGTTTGTTTTTGGAGGGTCGCCTACAAATCCGTTGAGGACAGTGAGTGAAATGGTGTTTCTTCTGACCGCATTGTTGTAGAGTGTAGCGTCAAGGTCACCGAGCCGTTCATTCATCGCCTGTGCAACTGGTGTAATACTTTCCGGTGTTTCATAGGCAGCGACCCTGCCAAGCGCTTCAGCCAGGATGAAGTTGGCGCTCTCTTTCGGTGGCATGGAGGCGTGTCCCGGTGCCCGCTTCACAGAAAGGTTCAGGGCCAGCATCTGCTTTTCAGCAACACCGATTGAGAAAATCAACTTATCATCGTGGGTAAAGAATCCTTCTGTTCCAAAACCCCCTTCATCAAGAACAAACTCGGGTGCCATCTCATCCCAGTGGTTCTTCACCATCCAGCCGGCGCCGAGTTCCCCGCCGATCTCCTCATCGCAGACAGCCAACAGTAACAGGTCACGGTCGAGCTGAACACTGTCTCTGGCAAGCTGGAGCATGGACATGAGTTGGACGATGCCATAATTTTTCATGTCGAGAGATCCCCGCCCGTAGAGATAACCATCTTTCTCAGCGCTACCAAACGGCAGCTCCGTCCAGCCTCGTTCATCCACGGGAACAACATCCATATGATGAAGCATAAGGAGAGGCGCCTTCTTCCCTGACCCTTTCAATCGTGCCAGCAGGTTGACGCGGCCGGTGGTTTTGTTGGACCAATATAGTTTAACCGGAATCCGCTCCTTTTCGAGAACACGCTTTAGAAAATCCGCTGCTGGTGTCACATCTCCAGGTGGATTAATGGTCTTGATTCGAATATACTCTTTCAGCAGTTGGACGGCTTCCTGGTCGGGATGGCTCACTTTGATTGTTTCCTACTGTACCACAATTATTGGTTGCATGAAGTGATCAAGAGATCATCAGCTCCCTTTGAGATGTTGATCGAGAAATTTCAGAATCGCCTCATGGCCTTCGATCTGATTTTCTTTTTTCCTGAAACCATGTCCCTCGTCATCGAAAATTATGTACTCGGCAGTCACACCGTTGGCCCTTACAGCCGCCACCATTTCATCCGATTCCACTTTGAGTACACGGGGATCGTTGGCACCCTGCAAAACAATTACAGGCTTGACAATATTTTCGGCGTGGAAAAGGGGGGAGATACTGTAGAGATAGTCCTCCTGCGTTTCCGGATTTCCTATTTCCTTGTAGAGAGATAGCCGTGATGCTTCCCACCATGGCGGGATGCTTTTTAATGTCCGGACCCAGTTGGTGACCCCGAAAATATTAACACCTATCTCAAAAGCTTCAGGCCGAAAGGCCAGCGCTGCCATAACCATATAACCGCCGTAGCTTCCACCGATGATTCCAATTTTATTCTTGTCCACGTAGCCTGTGGATATGAGGAAATCTTTTGCAGCCACGCAATCATCCAGATCACCTTTTCCATGAGCCTGATCATCGAGCTGCTGAAAAGTTTTTCCGTAACCACTACTGCCGCGATTATTCACGGCAAGAACGGCATATCCGTGGTTGGCGAGGTATTGAATGAGCGCCCTGTAACCCACTCGCGACTGTCCTCCTGGGCCGCCGTGAACCCACACCAGCGCGGGGATTTTTTTGCCCTTTTTCGTATGAGGTGGCTTGTAGTAAACAGCGGGGATTTCCATCCCGTCGAACGATTTGTAACGAATTACTTCAGCATCGGCAAGGTGCGATGGATCGACTTCCGGATTCATAGTTCGAGTGAGTCTAGTATGTTTGCGCGAGCCAATCTCGTACGAATAAAGATCAGAAGTCGATTTAGCGCCTCCGTGGTAAAACGACAAAAGTTTTTCACTCTTGGAAATATTTACGGAGGTGACAGTACCGGCCGGTAGGGATGGAAGAGCGATGTGCTCACCGGTGGTTGTGTCATAAATCTTGATCACTGTTTGAGCATCCTGATTGATGCCAAGTACACGATACTTTCCGGTTTGGGAAAAATATATGTAGGAAATGCCCCACTCTTCCTTTTGGGAAACCTGGTGCTCTCCGGTTTCGAGATTGTATTCCATGAGGTATCTGAACTCGCTATCCTCATCGGTGAAATAATAGAAGCTCTTTGAATCCACCGAGAAGACAGCGGAACTGTGACTAATATTACCCTCATGTTCCGTGATGAGCTTTAGTGAGCCCGATTGCATATCGTACAGATAAATGTCTGAGTTGTCCCGTGTGTGCGTTTTGTCAAAGGCCATATATCGCTTGTTATTGGAGACGCCACCAAAATTGAACGCCTTATCGTTCTTGAATATCAGTTGGGAGGTGAACATTTGGATATCCATCTCATAGACATCCATGTGCCGTGGATCGCGCTTGTTGGAGATGAAAAAGAAGCTTTTTTCATCATGTGCCCATCCGGCAAAAAGAGCCCGCTCATTTTCTCCGGGCGTGAGATCCGTCACCTTGCCGTCAGTATCTCTGAGGTAGATATGCCACAATTCGTTCCCCCCCTGATCGCCACGGTAGAGAATTCGTCTGTCATGCGGGAAGAAGGAAATGGGGAGGACTGAGTTTAGGGTATCTTGAGTAAGAGCATGATGCTCTCCGCCACCTACCGGAACAGTATAGGCGTTATAGATGCCCGACTCATCACTGGAGAAGAGAATCTCCGATTGGTTTGGTGAGAAGCTGCTTCCTCTAATAGACGTAGTCTTCATGAACTGTTCAATGGTGTATTCTAAGTGTGGAGTATTCTGACATGCTGTAAGAAGAAGCAGAATCATCGCCAGCTGAAAAAGAGTTCTTTTAAATCTCATGTTATGGTCCCTTTTGTTTTCTGTTGTTTGTCCGACAGGTTGTAACGGCGAACGGCAAATGTAACACATAGAAGCGCTCAGCCCGCCACGAAAGCGAGCGCGAAAATATGTTGATTCTCGAATGTGATAAAGTGATCCATGACCGTTCCGAGGGAACGCGAATCTATGAGTTCATCGAAGGGGCATCAAGGAGAATTATAAATCAATCAGATTAAAGTTGCTCTCCAAGAGACGAAGCGGTTCCGGTCATCTCCAGCACGATTTCTGTATTCTCCCGGAAACAGCGGTGCTGAACGGTGATCATCTTGAAGAAATGAATAAGCGCGATGTAGAAGATCAGTCCGTGAATCCATGCAGGAATAACGCCCGTGTCGACACCTCCCCCAATGATGAAGGTTGTCATGATAAGGAGAACGTTCAGGAGGGTGGGAGGGTAGAGTTTACGCTTGATCTCGATTGACCGTCGGTGAAACTGGATGTCCGCACTGTTCTCCTGCACATATTCCTTGATGCTGACGCCTGTCCCAACAAAGAAGAACATGACAAGCACCTCAGTGAAGAGATATAGAATAGCGGCTACAAATCCAAAGGCTGCATGGTTTGTTCCAATCAAGTCAAAGCCGAACAATCCCTGAGCGCCTGCGATTACCAATGAAATGAAGGTAAGGAAGGAAAGGAAATAAATGCTGATCATGAAAAAGTACATCGGAGAATTATCAGGTTAATGTCTGCATGAAGAACTCCTTATGTAAGGAAGTACAGATGGGGTGTTTGCGGATTTACTCTTGCTATCATCGACGGTTGCAACTGAAACATATTATCTCTCGAGCACTTAAACACGCAGCTTCATCTTTAAACATTGAATCTGAAGTAAATAATGTCGCCGTCTTGCACGAGATAATTTCGGCCTTCCATTCGAATTTTTCCAGCGTCACGCAGAGCAGATTCAGAGCTATAATCAAGCATATCTTGGTAGCAGTATACTTCTGCCTTAATAAAGCCATGCTCAAAATCGCTGTGGATTTCACCGGCCGCCTTTGATGCCGGAGTCCCCTTTCTGATGTTCCAAGCTCGCACTTCGACAGGTCCACCGGTGAAGAATGTTTCAAGATCCAGCAGACTATAGGCCGCGCGGATTAACTTGTGGAGTCCGATTTCTGGTAGATTGTACTCTTGAAGGTAATCGTTCTGCTCGGCGGCGTGGAGAAGTACCAGTTCCTGTTCCAGCTTGCCGCAGAGCCGAATGCCGAGATCATTATTTTTCGATGCAAAGTCAAACAGGGCTGTGGTTCTTTCGCCTCTTTCAGAGGAAGTGATTTCTCCCTCATCCACGTTGGCGACGTAGAGTATACTCTTCGCCGTCAACAGATGAAGTTGACGAAGCAGTGTTTTTTCTTCCGGAGTACAGTTTAAGGTTCGTGCCATACGCCCCTCATTAAGGTGGCTTTGTAACAGGCTCAGGAAATCCAGGTGGGCTTTCGCTTTTTTCCCGCCGCTTTTTCCTTCCTTCTCCGCTTTTTCCAGTCTCTTCTCTGTCGTTTCCATATCCCTCATGAGAAGTTCCGTCTCGATCAGTTCGGCATCTCGGATGGGATCCACGCTCCCTTCTACATGGGTGATGTTGTCATCATCAAAACATCTCACCACATGGATAATCACTTCCACTTGTCGGATTTGTGCCAGAAACCGGTTTCCGAGTCCTTCACCCTGACTGGCACCTCGGACAAGCCCCGCGATATCAACGAATTCTATTGCTGCCGGTGTCGTCTTCTCGGGATTGAAAAACCGAGTCAGCTCCTCTAATCGAGGATCTGGTAAAGGAACCACTCCGATATTGGGATCCACTGTACAGAATGGATAATTCTCGGCAGACACTGACGATGCCGTGAGGGCGTTGAAAATGGTTGACTTCCCAACGTTGGGGAGCCCAACGATGCCGCATCGCAATGGCACTTAGACTTTACTGAAAATGAGTGAGCAGTTTGTACCCCCGAAACCGAAACTGTTTGACATTACATGATTGAGGTTGTAATCGTTCATTGTTTCTAGAACGATGGGGTAAGGTTCTGCTTCGGGATCAAGATTTTCGATATTGGCCGATGGACAGATGAAATTGTTATCCATCATCAGAATGCAGTAGATTGCCTCATGGACGCCGGCTGCGCCTAGAGAATGTCCTGATAGAGATTTGGTGGAGCCGATATACGGCAATTCTCCATTCTCCCCGAAGACATTCTTGATGGCCACGAGTTCAGTAATATCGCCGGCCGGTGTGGAAGTGCCGTGTGCGTTCAGGTAGTCGATCTTGCCGTCGCAGGTTTTCAGGGCCATTCTCATACATCTTTCAGCTCCTTCGCCGGAAGGCCTAACCATATCATAGCCATCAGAACTGATTCCGTAGCCTGTCACCTCGCAATAAATCTTGGCACCTCTTGCCTTTGCTCGTTCATAGTCCTCAAGGACAATCGTTCCGCCACCGCCCGTTACCACAAAACCGTCCCGATCTTTGTCGTAGGCCCTGCTGGCTGTTTGAGGAGTGTCATTGAAATTGGAACTGAGGGCCCCCATGGAATCGAAAGCAATAGAGACAATCCAGCTTAATTCATCTCCCCCACCTACAAACATGAGGTCCTGCTCCCCCGCTTGTATCAGCTGATAGGCGTTACCGAGGCAATGACTGCTGGTGGCGCAAGCCGAACTGATGGTATAGCTGTAGCCTCTGATTTTGAATGCTGTGGCGAGATTGGCCGCGTTGCAGCTGGACATGATCTTCGGGACGTAGAAGGGGTTAACTTTGCGGGCGCCCCTGTTGCGGAGCGTGTCAGCCATTTCGACGAGGGGTGCCCCACTGGCTACGCCGGAACCAACGACAAGTCCCGTCATCTCACTGGTAATATCATCATCGGAAAGGGCGGCGTCCTCGATGGCCTCGGCCATGGAAATATAGTTGTAGGCCGCCCCATCGCCCATAAAGCGGAGGTCTTTTCTCGGCACAAGCTCCTTGATGTCCGCGGTGATGGTGCCGCATACGTGAGATCGGAATCCGAAATCCGCGTACTCCTGATTGAATTCGATGCCGCTACGCACTTTTTTGAGAGAATCGAGCACTTCCGACCGGTTATTTCCCAAACTTGAGACAACGCCAAACCCGGTGACAACGACCCTATTCATGAATTAGAACGGTTCCGTTTCTCCAGCCGGGGGAGGATAGATGAGATTATCAAAGAGGCCCACTTGGAGGTTTTTCGCAAAGTAGATAGCCCGATCGGCCACCTCAACGGTGGCGTCGGCCAGTCCCATCCAAATAGGCTTTGTAATAATTTTCTTAATGTCGAGGCGGTAGAAGATTTGCTTGTGGTGCGGTCGAATCTGGCCTTTGAATTTGACTTCTCCGCAGCCGAGGGCGCGCCCTTTCCCAGTACCGCCGACCCATGAAAGAAAGAAGCCTGTCAGCTGCCAGAGAGCATCCAAGCCGAGACAACCGGGCATTACAGGGTCATCCTTGAAATGACAGTCGAAAAACCATTTTTTCGGATTCACATCCATCTCAGCGAGAATAAGGCCTTTTCCGAATTCCCCCCCTTTATCGGTAATCTTATTGATACGATCCACCATTAGCATGGGGGGGAGGGGCAATTTTGCTGAGTCATCGCCATATTTCCCATCGGCGAAATCCGTAAGTTCCGTCTTGTTGTAACTGTCTTTTTTCAGCATGAAAAAGCTTTACCTCAAATGTCCTCAGGCACCAATTTTACGTTCATTTCTCCTGTTTACCTAACCATCGGCTTACTCTTTTGTCCCCGTTTCTTTTGAGATAAATTGGAATCTAGAGTAAAGGAGTTTAATTATGAGTGAATGGGTATTAATACTGGGTTGTTCAACAGGTCACGGTGGGGCAACAACTCGCAAACTTGCCGAAAACGGCTACGGTATTATCGGTTTTCACTTTGATAGGGGTGATATAAAGAAAGAAGCCGAAGCTTTTTGCGAAGAGTTGAAAGGACTCAATGAAGGTCGTGTCCATTTTTTCAACAAGAATGCCGCCGATGTAGAAGTCATGAAGGAATTTATGCCAAAGGTTAAGGACATTACTGATGGAGAACCTCTCAAACTTTTTCTACATTCCATTGCTTTTGGTACTACCACCAATTTTTTCGGTGAGCGTCCTGTCACACAGAAACAGATGGACATGACTGTGCATGTTATGGGGACATCCATTCTCTACTGGGTGCAGGAGCTGTTTGATAGCGGACTGCTTGGAGAAGGGTCTCGAGTGCTAGGGCTTACTTCGGAAGGGAATTATCTCTGCATGGAAGGTTACGGTCCGGTCAGTGTGGCGAAAGTGGCTCTGGAGAGTATCACCCGTCAGATCGGTTGGGAGTTAGGGAAACACGGCATTACTGCCAATTGCATTCAGGCAGGCGTCACACCAACTCGGGCACTTACAAAAATCACCGAAAATTGGGAAGAGTGGGTGGAAAAAACAGAGAGGCGCAATCCCATGGGAAGAACAACACAGCCGGAAGATGTTGCGAATGTGGTTCACCTTCTGCTCCAGCCGGGTGCCGACTTCATCAACTGCTCAATTGTGTACACGGACGGCGGCGAACACCGATCCGGATCTTTCGATTAAACGGGACCGCTCAATGTTGAGACTGATTTTGGGGGCAGCCTGTCTGCTGTTCCTGGCTTGTCCAAAAAGCCCTGAAGAGAATGAACCGACAGTCTCAGATTTTTCTTTGGAGGATTTTAATCCCAACTCATCCACATATCGCCAGCTCATCGGTCCCTCATCATACAAAGGAGAGGTGTCGGCATTCTATTTTGGTGATCAGGGGTGAAGCACCTGCAGACACCGGTTCGGTGTCCTGAACGATCTTATAATGGAGCTTCGGTCGGAAGGGATTGATGACGTTCATGTGGTGGGGGTAAACGGTATAGAGTATGCTGTCAAATCGATAACGGGAATGATCGAAGGTAGAACACTCCCATGGGTTCAGGATAATCTTGACCAGCGTGTATGGGAGTCGTGGGAGGTTTATATCCGTGATTTCTTTGTTCTTGACAAGGACGGGGCAGTGGTGGATGTGGTGAATTTGACGGCCTTAGATCCTGATCCAATGGTAAACGAAGGTGAAAACTACCGCGCCATAAAAGAACTCCTTCTCACTGCACGAGACCAGTAGTAGTGTCCATTATAGAATTCCTAAGCAGTTTTGATCACCCGCTTATTTATTTCCTGATGCGCTTTGCGTCGCTTCTCGGCGACAGAGCGTTCTACGTGATTCTATTTCCCGTCATCTTCTGGTTCTGGAGGAGGGATGACGCCATTCGGCTGACAGCTCTTTTATGCATCAGCATTTTCATGAACTTCTGGCTCAAGGACTTCTTTCAGATTCCTAGGCCTGAAGGGATGGCAGAGGTTGAGGCAGACAGTTTTGCCTTTCCAAGCGGCCATGCCCAGCACGCTATCGTTCTCTGGGGGTTCCTTGCGCTAAACAGCCGGAAACTTTACGGGCAGACGATAGGGTTAATCATTTTGATTGGGCTGTCCCGACTCTATTTCGCTGTTCATTGGCCCATCGATGTAGTTGGGGGGTGGCTAATCGGAGGGGCGATTCTCACGGGATTTTTATGGAGTGAACCGCGGTTGAAACCATTTTGGATTGCTCAGGCGCGTCAGCTGCGATTTAGTTTGTTCTTTATATTTACGGCTCTAATTTCTCTTTTTTCTACTATTCCTTACGTAGGAATCGTTATGGGAGCACTTTTTGGACTTACAACCGGAGGTTCAGTCGCTGGTTCACTCCGCCTTCCATCAACCGGAATTTCACCTGCAAGAGGTGGAACAATGGTAATTCTCGGGAGTACTGGACTCTACCTTATTTACCTTGCGGTTGAGCCAATAAGACATTCAGGTGAGGGAGTGCTGTTTCTTGCGCTGACCGTTATAGGTCTTTGGATCGCCCTTGGCGTACCGTGGCTAACAGATAGGATGCTTGAAAGTACTGGGCTTGAAAGGCGAAGTGCCTAAGTTTCTGTCTCTATTTCTAGACGCTCAAGACTTCGTCGCTTCTTGAGGAGCTCAACCATCTCGTAGTTTTCCTTTGTTGGCCACATGTCGAAAGTGGCTTCCGCTTCTTTCAGAGCGTAGTCATACCACCCTTTCTTGGAATAGGCGATGGCGAGATTGTAGTGAGCTTTGGCGAGAAGATCAATCTCCTCTCGCTCCATGTTCTGTGTCTCCAGAGGGTGAAGCCGGATCACTTCTCTGTATTCCAGGATAGCGTCATCTACCAGCCCTTTCTGATAGTACCAATTCCCAAGATTAAAATGGCGCTCTGGATTATCATTACACCCCAACGTAAAAATACAGAGGGCAAATACAGCTATTACTCGGATTCGTCTACTCATGATGAATTTCAAGCTTCTGTTAATTTAGAAGGACGGGAAGACTATCCACAAACAAAATCGGTTATTACATTAGTGACTCCGGCGGTGCATACTGAGTACTGAGAGACTTTGGGTCCTGCGTAAAGAATGCCAGCGCAATGACACCGAAGGCGATAAAAACGCCTAGCCCCATCAGCACCATGCTCATACCATAGATCGGGATAAATATACCCGACAGAACAATGAAGAATACGACAAACGGCGCCGTGATTGTATCGGTTAAAGCAAAGTAGATTTTTTTGTCCCCCTCTTCTCCAGCAAACTCAAATATGAGGCTCATGGCTGTTGTCAGGAAACCGCCCTGACCAACACCAAGAAATACGAAAATGAGGTATGCATGGCTCATCTTTGTTGAAAGCAGGGCGGTCACCATAGCACCCAGGTAGCCTAGGAAAACAAGGACAAAAACATGTTTGTGGCCAATTCGGTCTCCAAGCTTTCCAAGCAGAAAGCTTGAAATTCCGGAGAGCAGGACTGTAATCGCTGTAAAGGTTCCCGCCTCGCTGACATTAAACTGAAGCTTATCATGAGCGTAAACAGCGTAGAGTGATATGGCGGG
>CEUZ01002130.1_pt1 | contig 15251 bp, 12 predicted proteins | sample 361511 | NCBI WGS metagenome assembly CEUZ01 (sample SAMEA2622822, study PRJEB7988) | marine metagenome | biome: marine biome (ENVO:00000447); feature: surface water layer (ENVO:00002042); material: "saline water (ENVO:00002010), including plankton (ENVO:xxxxxxxx)" | depth 5 m
TACATGGAGGTCATGGAACTAGATTAAGACCTCTAACACATACAGGTCCAAAACAGCTCTTACCGATCGCAAATAAACCAATGTCGCAATACTGTCTTGAAGCAATTCGAGATTGTGGAATAAATGATATTGCTATAATTATTGGAGGAATAGGTTCTCAAAAAGTAAAGGAGTATTATGGCGATGGTGAAAAATTTGGAGTCAAATTAACATACATTGAACAAGATGAACCCAAAGGAATCGCACATGCAATTAATCTCTGTAAAGATTTTGTTGGAAATGAAAAATTTTTAACATTTCTAGGAGATAATATAATCCAAAAATCAATCCATGACATTTCAAAAAAATTTGAAACCTCTGATAATGATGCATTAGTTTTATTATGTGAAGTTCCAAATCCTGAACAATTTGGAATTGCCGAATTAACTGATAATAAAATTTCAAAAATTATCGAAAAGCCAAAAAATCCTACTACAAATCTAGCTGTGACAGGAATCTATTTTCTAACACCAAAGATTTTTGAAATTTTTTCAAAACTTAAACCATCCTGGAGAAATGAATTAGAAATTACTGATTCATTACAGATTATGTTAGAAGAAAAATGTAAAATTAGTTTTGAAATGATAACTGATTATTGGAAAGATACAGGAACTCCAAGTGATATTATTCATGCTAATGCAGAAATTCTAAAAAATATGAATTCATATTTCTTAGGAACTCAAAACAATAATTCTGAAATAACTGGTAATCTCATGCTTGGAAAAAATTCACAAATTTTAGAAAACTCCAAAATTGTTGGTCCTTGTATAGTAGGTGATGATTGTATAATTGGCCCAAATGTTACATTAGGTTCTAATGTGAGTGTAGGTAATAATTCAAAAATTTCTCATTGTACAATTCAAAATTCAATTATCATGCAAAATTGTATAATCGAATCAAAGATATCTCTCCATGATTCAATTATTGCCTCTAATTCAAAAATTGTAAATACTAAGAGTAATGAAAATAGAACCTATCTTCTAGGTGAAGGAACCGTTATATCATAATTTTAAAAATATGGATTTATACTATCAATTATACGTTAGGTTTTAAAAAGATCATAATTTGTTTTCTTTATGACAAAGAAAATTCTGGTTTGGATTACAATTGATTTTATACAATTTTTTGTAGCTAATCATTTTCAAAAATTTGAAGATTATGAATTATATGCAATTATAGACTGTCCTTCAAATGCAAAGAATTTTTTCAAAGAACAGAAATTAGTTAAATTCAAACAAATTTGGTTTTTACATGAGCAAATTGATAAATCAAAGTCATACTCTCTAGAAAAATTAGAAAATTTTGAAAAGGAATATCAGCTAAATTTATGGGAATTAATTACTAATGAAAGAATTTTTTATAAATATAATACATTTTATAATTTTGATAAAAATACAATATTATCAATTGATTATCAACTTCTGACTTTTTTTGAAAATATCTTAAAAACAATTTCGCCTGATGTGTTCTTAACAAAAGAACCTGGTTTCCATCATTTAGAAATACTTGCAAAAATGTGTAAGAAAAAATCTATAAAAGTATTATTTCCCTTTGTTCCAAAAATCACAAATCGAGTTTGTATAGGTGATAATTCATCACAAATCAATTCAAAAATTAGTTATAATGATTTCTCTTTTAATGAAAAAACTTTTTCAGAATTACAAACATACTTTCAAAGTAATACTAAGAAACTATCACCATCAGAAAATATGCAAAAATATGTTAAAACATATTCATCATCGGGCATTTCTATGATGTTTAAAGCATTTTTAAAATACATTTTCTCAAGCTCAAAATCGCAAAATGAATTATACACGTATTATGGACGAAAGAAAATTAAAGTTTTTTTCACTTACATATCATTATTTCTTAGGAAAAAAATAAGAAAATCCTTTATTGATAAAAATCTCTCATTTAATCCAGATTTAAAAAAACCATTTGTTTATTTTGCATTAGGTGTAGATCTTGAACAAAATTTGCTTATAGGATCTCCAATTCTAAATAATCAAATTGAATTAATTAGAACAATTGTAAAATCATTACCTGTAAACTACTCTCTCTATGTAAAAGAAACTCTTGCACAAGCTACTCGAGAATGGAGACCGATTAGTGATTATAAAGAATTAATGAATATTCCAAATGTAACATTAATTCATCCTGATTTTTCATCAAAAAAATTACTAGATAACAGCTCATTAGTTATGACAATTGCAGGTTCAACATCATTTGAAGCAGCATTATGCGAAAAACCTTCAATTGTATTTTCTAAAACAATTTACTTATTGTTGCCCTCAGTTACATTAGTCACAGATCTCTTTAATCTTCGAAATGAAATAAAAAATTCTTTAGCGAAAACAGTTCAATCATCCGATGTTTCAAAATATATTAATTTTATAGAAAAAAACTCAGTTGAGTGGCCATTTGATGAATTTGATATTTCTGTAGTTAACAAATTTCATTATTCTGGTTTACTTCTTGATACAGAAATTAATGAAACATCTATGCAAGAATTTATTCTCGAAAATCAGAGTTTAATAGAAAAATTAGCAATGGAGTTTCATAACACGATAAATCAATGAAATTTAAAAATAATCTTCCAAAAGGCTTAGTCCTAGTTGGGCTTGCAGATACTATAGGAAATGGTTTTTCAGCTTTATTTTGGCTTATTATAGCAAGTTTACTTTTACCAAATGAATATGGTGAAATTTCATATTTCATAGGTATTGCTGGAATAATTTCAATGGTAGCATTGTTTGGAACACAAAATTCAATTGTTGTTTATAATGCAAAGAACGTAAATCTTAATTTCACCTTTAACACAATTTCAATTTTAATTGGGATAATTGGTCTAATCGCAATTGGATTAATTGCTAATAGATTTGATGTAGGATTTTTAATAATTGGTTACATCATTCATATTTTAGGAACTGGATATATCCTAGGTAAAAAGAAATATTATTATTATGTTATATTAGTAATTCTTCAAAAATTTTTAACATTTGCATTAGGACTTGGATTTTACTTTACTTTTGGGTCTCAAAGTTTACTTCTAGCATTAGCATTATCTTATGTTGGCTATTCAATTATAATCATTAAAGGATTCCAAGATTCAACATTTAATCTCACATTATTGAAAGAAAAAATAAAATTTATTTCAAATAATTACATGCTTAGTATTTCTACTGGATTAAATTCACAAATTGATAAATTATTAATCGGACCAATTTTAGGATTTGTAATTTTAGGAAATTATGCTTTAGCATTACAAATAGTCACAATATTATTTGTTATACCTGGAATAGTTTACAAATATACTCTATCACATGATGCATCTGGGATAAGAAATCAGCAATTAAAGAGATATACCATCATACTTAGTGTTATTACATGCATAATTACAATAATTTTTGCACCTATAATAATTCCTGAACTTTTTCCTAAGTATGAAAATGTTATAATTGCAATTCAAATAATGAGCGTAAGTGTTATTCCTTCAACAATTGTAATTTTTTATACATCAAAACTATTGGGCATGGAAAAAAACAAATTAGTTTTAATTGCAAATCTAATTCAAACGTCGGTTTTCATAACTAGTTTAATAATTTTAGGCCAAATTTTTGGTGTTATAGGTTTAGCTTTTTCATTCGTATTGGCACAAACTATTGAATTCTTGATTTATTTCAGTATGAGAAAGAAATTTTAGATAGTATAAAATATTACAAAATATTAATAACATGTACTTCTAATTCAATTATGAAATACTGTTTAAAGTGTTTAATGCCAGATACTCGTCCGAATTCAAAATTTTATGATAATGTTTGTCAAGGTTGTATTTCATATGAGAACCAAAAAACAACTGATTGGAAAAAACGTTGGAATGAATTAGAAAAATTATGTGAGAAATATCGAGGAAAAAATGGTAATGGGTATGATTGTGCAATTGCAATTTCTGGTGGAAAGGATTCACATTATCAAGTATATTACATGAAAGAAATCATGAAAATGAATCCAATTTTGATAGGAGTTGGAAATTTTGATGGAACCAATGCCGGTAAAGATAACCTAGAAAATTTATCTGATACTTTTGGTTGTGATACAATAATTCTCCAACCTAATAAGGACTTGACACGAAGACTAACGAAAATTACTTTCGAAAAAATTGGTCAGCCAACATGGTATTTAGACCAATTAATCTATGCATTTCCTGTAAAAATGACAATAAAACTTGATATCAAACTATTAGTTTATGGTGAAAACATTAGCTATACTTATGGTGGGCATGATGCAAAAGAGACACCTTCGGCTATGGATCAACCTATGAATAAAGTTTTGAGACCTATGCATGATCAATTAATCAATGATGGATTAGTATCTGCCAAGGAAATGGAATCCTCAAAATTTGCAACTATAGATGAATGTAAAAATGCAAAATTAGAACCAATTTATCTCAGTTATTTTACACCATGGGACTCGGTTCATAATTATGAAATTGCTAAACGTTGGGGATTTAAACATCTGGGACACGAGTATAAACGTGAGGGCGCTTTAGAAGACTATAATTCAATTGATTATCTACCATATTTAGTCAACCAATTTATGAAGTATCCAAAATTTGGTCATGCCTCAGCAACCGAAATGGCATGTAGGTGGATTAGATCAGGTTTGAAAACAAGAGAAGAAATGATTTCGCTTGTTGAAGAGAAAGATGGGATTTTAGATCAAGGTATCACAGAAAAATTCTGCGAATTTACAAGAATGAGTAAAAAAGAATTTTTTAATATTTTAGATAAATGGTATAATACCGAACTCTTTGAACAAGATCAACATGGGTTATGGCGAAAGAAATTCAAAGTAGGATTTGGAACATAAAACTAAATCATGTTTTAATATCTTTAAACTTTTTTTGTAAATTCAAATTCCAAACATGAACATTAGAAAGAATTTTAAGAAATTCATCCGAACAACTCTCAACAGGATAAAAATATGATTTTGGTTTAAATCTTCTTCCATCAATTTTCTTAATAGAATTTACAATTTCATTTGTTTTTGGTGGTATATTTATTATATCTTTATTTTTATTTCTATTATTCTGTCTAGAACCTATATTTATTGCAGGTGTGCCAAATACCTCTGCTTCTCTTACAATAGTACTAGAGTTTCCAATAACAAACTCTGCATTTTTTAATAATGATAAAAAATAAACAAAACGTAATGAAGGAAAAATTTTAAAACGTTTATTATTTTTTAATTTTTTAATTTCATTGATAATTATATCCGAACCTTTATCATTATTAGGATATATAATTATTATTTTTTTTCTAGAAAATTCTAATCCTCTAATTATTTCTCTAATTTGTTTTTTAATTTGGGAAAATTCTGTAACAACTGGATGAAAAATAAAAATTCCATATTTATCAAACAATATATTATACCTTTTTTTTGTTTCAGAAATTTTTGGTATATTTTTATTTTTCATTACTTCAATTTCTGGTGAACCAATTATGAACACTGAATTTTTATTTTCACCCATTTGAATAATTCTTTTTTTTGCTTCCATATTTGAAACAAAATGTATATGTGAAAGTTTTGTTACACTATGCCTAATAATTTCATCAATTGTTCCAGAAACTTCTCCTCCTTCTATATGACCAACTAATACTCCATTAAACAATCCTACAATTGCACCAGCTAGTGTTTCTAGTCGATCACCATGAACAATTATCATATCAGGTTTATTTTTTTCAACAAATTTTGAAAATCCATTAATTGTATCTGCAAGAATTAAATCATGTTCTGGTTTTTTTTGATTTCTGTAAATACTTAGATTTCTATATTTATTTTTTTTAATCTCTGAGTATGTATTACCATATTTTTTTAATGTATGCATACCTGTTGCAAAAATATAACTATCAAATAATTTTGAATTTTCAATAATATCGATTAATGGCTTTAATTTACCAAAATCTGCTCTGGTACCAGTAATGAAAATAATCTTTTTATTTTTCAATCATATCCCACTTAATTTGTGTATTATTAGGAATTTTTATTTTCGCTCTACATTTTAATACGTTTTGAAAATCCTTTGCAAAAATTTCTCCTGTACCAGGACGTTTCACCCAAATATTTTCTTCAGATAATATTTCTCCTGCTTCTATCTCTCTAATTGAAACAACACATGAATATGCAAAATTCATTGTTTGTTGTTCCTCTGGAAGAATTTTTTTCCCTCCTCCTAAAGATAAATGGATTGAATTTACTCCTAAAATTAATTCTTTTAATTCAGACGGTTCAATTGATATTGGAATATCTGGACCCTTCCAAAATTTATCCGAAGTAAAATGTTTTTCTAAAATCGAAGCTCCTAATGCAGTTGCTGCATAACATGTATAATTTCCAAGTGAATGATCACTCAAACCAATCACTGCGTCAGGGAAAGTTGTAGATAGTTGTGTGATTGAACCTAAATTTACTTTTTCATATGGAGTTGGATAAACTGATGTAACATGTAATAATGCAAAAGGAGTATTATAATCTCTTAAAATTTTTACACTTTTTGAAATACTTTCAATATCATTCATACCTGTGCTCAAAATAATTGGTTTTCCAAATGAAGCAATATGTTCTATTAGTGGATAGTTATTACATTCGCCAGAACCAATTTTATATCCTACTACATCCATTTTTTCTAATCTATCAGCTGAAGCTCGGGAAAATGGTGTTGAAAGATAAATCATTCCCATTTTTTCAACAAGTTTTTTTAAAGAAATTTCTTCATCTTCAGTCAGCGAACATCTTTTCATTATTTCCCAGATTGTTTCATTAGAATTACCAGGAACAACATCATTTGGAATCATTTCATCATCAATTATATGAGATTGAAATTTTACACATTCTGCACCTGCATTAAATGCATCTTGAATCATTTTCTTAGCTTTCTCAATGTCTCCTTCATGATTAATTCCAATTTCAGCTATTACAAGAGGTTTGAAATTAATTCCAATTTTTCTTTTGTTTAAAATTAATTCTGGATTCAATTATTCTAAGAAAAAATAATTTGAATATAATTACTTCTATTAAAATACTCGAATATTAAAACCATCTATTCATTTTTTGATTCAATTTTTTTTATTGCTTGGTAGTTAGCATGATTACTTAATGAATTATCTAAAAATTTGTAAGGCGTATAAAATCTATATCCCAGTTTAACTTTATCAGATATATTTTTACCATTTGTATTCAAAACTTCTTGAATTATTATCTCACCATCATTTGTTGCAATAAATATACCATCTTTAGTTTTTCTAAAAACTATACCAGTTTGAAATGGATGATGATTATTTTTTTTATTACTTTTTAGACATTTTTTTAATCTAATTTTTTTTCCTTCAAGAAAAGTTGTTACACCTTGATGTGGATCATCAAAAGCTTGTATAAATAATTCAATTTGTTTTGAAGACCAAGCCCAATTAATAAAACCATTTACTGGCGTAATTAATCTAGGCCAATATGTGCTGTATGAATGATCTTGTCTTTTTACCAAGAATTTCTTTTTGTTTTTTAAGTCTTCTATGAATTTACTAAAAAATACTCTTTCAAATTTTGCTTTATAATTTAAATAATCGATTGGAATTTTACATGATTTCGGAAAATGAATCTTTTTTTGTTTCACTATGTCTCCTACATCTAAAGATTTTTCGATTCGATGTATTGTTAGCCCCCAATTTCTTTCTTGTTGTAATATTGCCCAAGTGTATCCTGCAGCTCCACGAAATTTAGGTAATAATGAATCATGGTAGTTATACAAATTTCCTTTAAAAAAATCAATTATGTCATTTTTAAAAATCCATGGAGAATTTAATGATATTCCAACTGAATTTTTATTTATTTTTTTTTCTATTGATGATAAATTTAGTTTATTAGTTTCATTCCATTCTAATTTAGCAATTTTTAATTTTTCTTGAAAAGTAATTCCACTTTTTGTTGGTAAATTAAGATGTGTCTTATCAGTAATTATTTTAATATCACAATTTTTTTCTCGGGCTATTTTTGCAAATATTAAAAGTGGGCTATCCTGTCCTTTGGTATTTCCTCCAAATAGAACAATTGATAATTTTTTCATACTATTTTTCACTCTATTTGTTATTTTAACTAATTTTTCTTAATAACACTGCTGATAAAAATAGCGAATAGTATAAATCATATTTTTTTATAATCACGTAATTAATGAAAATAGAGCAAGCCGCAATAATTACTATGAGAACGTCATCTTCTAGATTACCAAAAAAATCTGTGACCAATATCACAAACACACAGAAATCAATTGATATAATTATAGAGAGAGCAAAACTTACGAATTTACCAGTTATTTTAGCTACTAGTATTGATGATAGTGATAATCAACTTGTAGAAATAGCTAAAAAACATGATATACATATTTTCCGTGGATCGTTAATGAATAAAATAAAGCGATGGAAGGATTGTTTTCAAAACTATGAAATAGAAAATGCATTATTAATTGATGGTGATGATTTATGTTATGATTATAATATTGCAAAAATTTCAATACAAAAATTAATATCAACAAAATCTGATATTATTTGGTGTCCTGATGAAATAATTACTGGGTTATTCACATTAGCAATAACTAAACATGCGATTAAAAAATTATATTTATGTGAACCTAATGAAAATTCTGATACAGATATTTTCACTCATCTTTTTAAAAAAACAAATCTAAAAATTTCTTATGTACAACTAAAAAATCATCAAAAAAATAAAGAAATTCGTTTAACATTAGATTATGAAAGAGACTTGTTGTTTTTTAGAGAATTGTATAAACATATGCCTATTACTGAAAGTAGTGACAATATAATAAAATATATTTTAGAAAATCCAAAAATTGCAAGTATAAATTATCAATGTCAAAAGGATTTCTTAGAGAATAAAAAATTGAAAATTGGTGAAAATATTGACTAAAGATTGGAAGTTTTTGGGAAATGAACGTAAGTATATTGAAGAAGTAATTCTTAGTGGATTTGGTGCATCTGAATCTGGTACAATGAATGAAAGATTAGAAAAAAAATTTACTGAAATTTATAATACAAAATATGCTATCACCGCCAATTCTGGCACTTCAACATTACATATGGCTCTTAATGCTTTTGGTATAAAACCTGGTGATGAGGTTATAATCCCTTCTTTAACTGTTGGAATGTGTGGATTTGTAGTTTGGCAATGTGGTGCAATTCCAGTTTATGCAGATGTAAATCAGGATACATTTTTACTTGATGCAAAAGATGTTAATGAAAAAATTTCTGATAAAACTAAAGCAATAATGCCAGTTCATATGTATGGAAATATGTGTGATATGGAAAAAATCATGTCTATAGCAAAAAAAAAAAATCTGTATGTTCTTGAAGATTGTGCAGAATGTCAATTATCTCATGATGATAAAAATCGATTTGCAGGGACTATTGGTGATGTTGGAAGTTGGAGCTTTGAAAACTCAAAACATCTAACTACTGGTGATGGTGGAATAGTTTCTACTAATAATGAGGATTTTGCTATTTCCATGAGAAAATTTAGTTCCGCAGGATTTAAAAATTTAACAGCTGTATCTGGAAAAACACGAATATCTAGAGATTTATTTCAAAATCCTGATTGGGAAAGACATGACACTTTGGCATATAACTACAGAATGCCAGAATTATGTGCCGCAGTTGGATTGGCTCAATGTGAAAGAATTCAAGATTTTGTTAATTTAAGAATAAAAATGGCAGAAGATTATCTATCTGTCATTAAAGACTCACAATTTTTTAATCCTCAATACACTCAAAAAGGTTTTAAGAATACCTACTATACATTTGCAGCTTTATTCAAGGGTGGTGATTATGGTGTTTCTTGGAATGATTTTAGAAAAAAATACATTGAAAATGGTGGAGATGGGATTTATGCAGCACATCAACTTGTATACAATGAACCCTGTTTCAAAAATAATAATATTGGATGGGGTAGGGCATTAGTAGCTGAGGAACTACAAAAAAACTTGATGTTGTTTACAACAAATCAAAAGGATGAATTAGAAAGAGAAAAACAAAAAGAATGCTTAAGAAAAACAATTCAGTTTTTTAATTAAATTTAAGATTTCAAATGGATGATTCTACAATGTTGTTTAATTCTTTTTTTGCTTTATGAGTTGGATCATACATTTGCCATTTTTCACTAACTTTCCATTGTGGTAGTTTTGTTTCATCATATTTTTGATTTGCCATTTGAAGCATTCGTCTTGTGTCATGGGCATACATAAACTGTTTTAACGCAATTAATTCAGGAATTGTAAAATTTTTACTCACAGTTGCAGTATAATTTGTTGCATCACCACAATCTTGCATAAATTTGTCTAATGCATTCAGATACCATTTTTTAAGTATTTTATTATCTATTGTATACTTTCCTTGATGAACCATTTTTAATCTCTCGTCATATTGTTCTAAAATGAACTCTCTATTATGATAGAAAATTGGACTCCCAACATATGGTGTACATATGAAAGGATCTACTTCTGCTCCATTTTTAATCCAAAAATCTACTGTTTCCATTAAATCATTAATGTCTTCAGTAGGATTTCCAATCATGAATGTAGTGATTGGTGTCAGCTTAGATTCTTTTATTGTATCTATAGTTTTTTGTAGATGTGATCTTAATTGGCCTTTTTGAATATCTTGATTTAGAACTTTATCTGATGCAGATTCAAATCCAAATGAAATATATGCACATCCAGCATCTACCATTGTTTTAATTATTGATGGTTTTACTGCAACACTTGGGGCATCTCCAAGTGTACCCCATTTGAGAACCTTATCTAATCCCTCATCCATGTATAAATTACAGAACTCTTCTGTCCATTTCAAATTGCTAGTCATATTTTCATCAAGAATTGAAATAAAATCACAGTCATATCTATCCACTAATAATTTGATATTATTTATTGCATATTTTGGAGTAGGCCATCTGGCAGGTAATTGGAATGTATCATTTTCTTTATCTGATTCACGAACTAATTTTTCTCCTTTTTTTCTGTCACCTGCACCATAAATGTTCTGTAAGTCTATCCTCGACATTCCATTATGTGAACAAAATGTGCAGCCTCTAGGACATCCTCTTTCCCAAACTACAGAAAATCGTTTTTTTGAATTAAATGATTCAACTGACATTGGCAACGATGAATACTTTAAATAAATTTCATTTTCAAATAAATCATAAGCTGGATAAGGAATTGTATCTAAATCTGGAATTAAAGATCTAGGTGCTGTAAATTTGAGTTCATTTTGTTCTCTAATACACAACCCTGCAACATCATTAAAATCATTGTTATCATCCTGTATGTGATCATAAAGTTCTGCAAATGTTTGTTCTCCCTCTCCAATTACAATCAAATCTAATTCAGGAATTAATTGTAATATTTCATCTGGGTTATATGTACTAAAACCACCTCCACCAATAATGGTGGATTCAGGTGAATATTTTCGAATTAATGGCATTAACTGTTTAATTCTTTTGTATGTTGTAGTTAAACCACCGATTCCAACAATATCCCATTTCTCTGAAGAGATTTCTTTTTTAATAATTTCAGACGGTACATTGTAGCCATCATAATTTACACGTAATGCATTTAGATCTAAAATTCCAACTTGGCCACCTTTTTGCTCAACAATTGCACCTAGTATTCCTGCCCAAAATGGAACATGCATAGGTGCCATATCCAAACGAATTTCTGGGACTACAAAAAGTACTTTCATTATATTTGTTTTTTCATAACTGTATTTATAATTCATTATTTGAAAATCAGTCTTCATGAATAGTTTTTCAGGAATTTACTCAGTGGCATCTGCTTAATTCTCTTTCCAAACAGGGATCCTCCCTCAGTTGCATTAATTGTTTTAACCCTCTCAGGAGAACGAGATATAAATTCTAAAAATGAATTTCTATAAAAACGGAAAATAGGGTCAACTAAACAATACTCTTTCAAATCTGGATTGTAAACCTTCTCAATTAATTGCTCATATTTTTTTTTATTTACATTTTTTGCTTGATCTAAGTGTTCAATACTATTATGAGACAAAATTGTTTCCCATGAATCCGTTATATCCCAACCTTGATTCATTCCAATTAATCCAATGTTCTGAAATTTTAAAATTTTCCAAGCTAAAAACCAGGCACTTGTTCCAACATTACCACCAGTTTGTAAAGCTGGTAAACCATTTGGATGATTTTTGGTTCTTACCATGGATGCAAAAATATAGTTTAATGATCTTTTACCATGATTCAAATCATACAAATTATGAAACCAGTGAATCAAAATTCCAGCTTTTCTTGCACGATTTACAACATCTGGATTAGATACTGTTGGAAAAAAACCTTTAATTTTATTTTTATATTTTTCTATAATTTTATTATCATATAATTTAAAAATACGTTTGTATGGTTCAACTGATATTACATAGAACTCTGGAAATTTTTTTGGTGTAACTCCATGTTCTAAAACATTAACTAAATTTCCATCTGTGCAGATTATAGCTCCCTTATAATTACTATCAGCTAATAATTCTAAATGATTTTTTTTCTTAATAGAGGGCCCACGTCCAATCACAACAACTGATCTCTTCTTCGTTTGATTTTTTTTCCCTCTTTTTTCATTTATAATTGCTGATGCAGATGGTTCTTTCCAAATTTTGTCTAAATTCAATGAAAAATTATGGATCATTTCATCGTAAGCTTGGTCTAAAATATTTCTCATTGTTTTTTCTATAGCCAAATTAATGCTTTTTTCTTTTGTATTCATGATCTGTCAAAATTTTTTAAATATTTTAAAATTATTTATAATTCATCAATTCCTAATTCTTCATCTTTTTTAGTTGATCTATATACCATGAAAGAACCTTTTGCACCGGATTTATGTATAAATTCTTCAAATTCCTCCTTTGTTAAGTCTTTTTTCTCTTCATTTTTTTCTTGATTTTTACTTTTTTTATTTTCAGCTTTTCTAAAATTTGTTTTCATATTTAATGAATTTTTTAATATAATTTAAAGCTAATTTGTAATTTGATCGTTAAAATAGAATGAACTATAACATTCATAATCTTTTTAGTTTATTAAAATAATTTTTAAAATCACTTGGAAAAAAATATTTTACTCATATCTGTTGATTCATTACGCTCTGATTATGTATATGATTCTAGCAAAAAATCAATTACACCCAATATTGACACATTGATAAAAAATGGTCTTTATTTTTCTCAAGCAATTAGTGCATCTGACGCAACATTATTTTCTTGGTCTAGTATGTTTTCTAGTTTATTTCCATTTAAGACTGGCATTAGTGAATCATCGCATTTTAACAAAATAAACAGTAACATACCAACTATTTTCAAAGTTCTTTCACAAAAGAATTATAATTTTTATGGTTTTAGGCCTCAGTTATCAGATAGCATTGGCCTATTTCCAGATTTTTTAAATAAAAACTTCCTCTATGATTTGAACGATTCCTTGGATAATGAATTAGGCAAAAATATTTTAGAGTTATTAACTTCTAAAAAATTATATGAACCTTGGTTTTGTTTTATACATTTAAACGATCTACATTTCCCAATTCGTGTTCCGAAAAAATATGATAGTTTAGAATTTGGAAAAAGTAAATATGAAAGAGCATTATTTAATGTAGATTTCTGGGTTGGAAAATTTTTAGAATCAATAAATCTTGATAACACTTTATTTGTACTAACAGCAGATCATGGTTCATATGTAAAATTTTTGGAAATTGATGATCAAAAATTTGATTTTGAAGAAACATCTTCAAATGAACTCACAAAAACTTCTCTTACAAAAAAAATTCCTAAATTTTTAAAACCAGTAAAAGATAATTTTTTCTATAAGAGTGAAATTAAAAAAAATAAACAACGTCAGAAATTTCTCGATGAAACTAATCTGACAATTTCACAAAAACGTGAATTAGCAGAAGGAAAATTTGAGATTGATCATACACTATTTGATGCTAAACTCAAAATTCCATTATTGTTTCTTAACAATTCAATTAAACATAACATTGTAGGCAAATTGGTTCGCTCTGTTGATATTTTTCCTACAATTTGTGATTTTTTAAATATTGAAATTAAAGAAAAATTAGATGGAATTAGCCTTTTGTCAGATTCATTCTCTTCTAAAAATTTAGTTTCCTATATTGAAAGTACACCATTAATTGATATTAATTCGAATGATGTGATTGGAATTCGTACATCTGATTTCAAATATTTCCGTGATAAATCAAATGCAAAAGATAGAGTTCATCTATACAATTTGAAAAATGACCCAAAAGAAGAAAATAATTTGGCTTCTTCTGAATCAAATAAAGTAGAAGAAATGGAAAAATTACTGTTGACTATTATTGAAGATTCTTCTAACAAATTGAACAAAAACAAAAATGATGATAGTCAGCTAATTGAAGATGAATTAAAAAAAATGGGTTATATCTAATTATTAATTATTATGTCAAGTAAATTCATAATATCTTCTTTTGTTACATTTTTTGGATTATTTTCAAGATGTTTTTTATCTTGTAAAATTATTTCTGCTGCATCATCAAGCTTACTTTTTAAATTAATTCTTTCAAAATCTAAATTTTCTACGATTTTTTTAAATCTTGAATAAAAAATTGATTCATTGAACTCATGTGCTGCTTGCGTTGTAAACGCTAATGCATGTCCATGTGAAAAACCTTCATTAGAAAATACATATGACAATGCATGTCCTAACGTTGTTGATGCATTTCCAAATCCTAATCCTGTTAACAATGTACCAAAAATAATTTTTTCATCATTAAATTCTTCTAATCCTTTCTCTATATTTTCAAAACCCTTTTGACAAAGAAATTTTGTATACAGATTTGAGTTTTTACTATCATATGCTTCTGTACTTTGTGCACATGCATCAATAATTGCATCGTTGATAATTTTTTTTGGTGTGGTTTGCATAAATATTGGATCTATTATTGCAGTATCTGCAAAAATTTTGTCATCATGAAAACTTTGTTTTTGTTCGTTTACTTTTAAAACTGATATTCTAGTAACTTCACTCCCACTACCAAAAATAGTTGGAATGGTTATCTTCTTTTTTTTCATTTTAAAACCTACAAATTTTGTTACATCCATTACACTTCC
>CEUZ01034364.1_pt1 | contig 15251 bp, 15 predicted proteins | sample 361511 | NCBI WGS metagenome assembly CEUZ01 (sample SAMEA2622822, study PRJEB7988) | marine metagenome | biome: marine biome (ENVO:00000447); feature: surface water layer (ENVO:00002042); material: "saline water (ENVO:00002010), including plankton (ENVO:xxxxxxxx)" | depth 5 m
ATAGGTAAAAATAGGTTCAAAATACAGGCATTTGTGGTATCATGTCAGATTCAAGAATTAATATGAATAATGTTGAAGATGTATCCAACTCGCTAAACTCAAAAACACTAAAAGTTTGTGTGGTAGGAATTGGTAGAATTGGTTTGCCCACTGCTTTGTCTTTTGCAAAATCCGGATTAGAAACAATTGGTGTAGATATCAATGAACATTTAGTACAGAATATCAATAATGGCAAATTCCCATTAAAAGATGAACCTGGTTATAATAAAATCTTCGATGAAGTAATAAGAGATAAAAAATTCACTGCCACAACTGATATTGAAAATGCAGTGCCAAAATCAGATCTAATACTTTTATCCTTACCCACACCAATGGATGAAAATAATGTGCCAGATTATTCTGCATTAAGAAACGTAGCCATCAAACTATCTGAGATATTATCTCCAAACTCTTTGGTAATAGTTGAAAGTACAATTGAACCTGGATTCATAGAAGATGACATGATTTCTCTAATTTCAACATCAGGTAGATTAAAAATTAATGAGAATTTTTTTATTGGCGTTTGTCCTGAAAATGCAAATCCTGGTGAAATCTTACATGATTTTACAAATCTACCTAGATTAGTTGGAGGAATTAATGAGAATATTACAAAAATAATTAAATCGATCTATAATTTTGTTTTTTCCGTTGAATTAGTTGAAATGCCAAATTGTAAAACTGCAAATGCAGTAAAATTAACAACTAATGTTTTTCGTGATATCAATATTGCATTCATAAGTGAACTTTCTCTTATGTTTGAAAAATTAGGAATAGATACAAATGTTGTTTTAGAAGCTGCTAAAAAGAAATATAATTTTCAAGTTCATTATCCTGGTTCTGGTGTAGGTGGACCTTGTTTACCAATCAATTCATATCAATTTCTTAATACTGCAAAACGAACTGGTTCTAATCTTAGTATTATTGAATCAGGTAGAAAAATTAACGAACACATGCCTGAACATGTAATTAAATTGACTCTAGATGCATTTGAAGAATGCAATAAATCTGTACAAGGAACTACAATTCTTATTCTTGGAGTATCTTACAAACCTAATGTAAAAGATATTCAATTAACACCAGCTGAAATCATAATAAAAAAATTCCAAGAATTAGGTGCAAATATCCGCATTTACGATCCTTACTTTAAAACCAATGATGTATTTGGAATAAAATGTGAAGAAAATCTTGATGATGTATTTACAAATGTAAATGCTACAATCATTGTTACAGGTCATGATGAATTTAAGAAATATGAAATCTCAAAATTTTCTCAAACTATTAATAAAATACTAATTGATACAAGAGGAATAATCGAACCAACATCTGCAAAAGATGCCAATCTAGTTTTTAGAGGACTTGGCCGTGGACAGTAATCCTCAAACAATTAGTTCATTATCTCTTGTAAACATTCTAACATTAAGATATGATCCTACAATCAAGCCTAATCTACCTAAAAAAAACTTTCAAGATTTTCGTCCTACCCAACAACCAAATATCAAATCTATTGAAAAATCAATTTGTAATAATATTGAGCAAAAACTAAACTCGTATGATAATAAAAAAATCTCTATTGCATTAAGTGGAGGTGTTGATTCTACATTAGTATTATCTCTAGTACGAAAAATAAAACCTGATATTGATATAGAAGCTTTTTCTATAAAATTTGCAAACAGTGTTGACGAAACAAAAGCTGCTTCAAAAATTGCTAACAAATTTAATGCGAATCATACAATAATAGATCTCGATAATTATCTTTCCGAGCTCCCAAAAGCAATTAGTATGATTAAACTTCCATTTTGGGATCTACATTGGTATTATGTCGCAAAAGAATCAAGAATTGTTTCAAAATTTTTAATATCTGGAGATGGAGGAGATGAACTTTTTGGTGGTTATACTTTTAGATATAAAAAATTTCTTTCGTTAACAAATGAAAATTCTAGTCCAATAGAAAAAGTAAAAGCATATCTTGAATGTCATGAACGAGATCGTGTTTCTGATCAACAGGATATTTTTGCAACTAACTCGAATTTTTCTTGGAATTTGATATATGAACAATTAACTCCTTATTTTGATAATGACTTATCAAATTTAGAACAAGTTTTTTTGGCCGATTATAATGGAAAACTCTTGTACAATTTCAATCCTGTAAATACTAGAATAATCACTCATCTTGAAATGAATTTGCTAACTCCAATCTTGAATGAAGAATTAATTTCTTCTGCTCCTCATATTCCAATACAATACAAGTATGATGTGACTTCAAACATTGGAAAATTACCTCTACGTTCTATTTTAAAAAACAATGGTCATGATTCACTAGTATCATCCGAAAAATTAGGTTTTAATGTTAATACAATCAATTTATGGAAATCCCATGGTCATTCTATTTGTAAAAACTTTCTTACTGATTCAAGAGTTGTAAAAGATGGATGGATAAATAATGGTTGGATTGAGAAACATATTGATTCTTCAGATCTAGATGTCAAATATGTCAATAAATTTCTGGGTATTTTAGCATTTGAAATTTGGTATAGATTATTCATAACTAAAGAAATGAGTAGTAATTCTTCATTAGATTAATTTAGTATGTACAAATGGGCATAATGATGAAAAAAGATGTTGTTGCTGGATTAGGAGAAATTGGTCTCCCAATTCTAAAAATTCTATCTAGAAAAGAAAAAATTGTTGGTTATGATATTAATAAAAAATTAATGAATGAAAAAAAATTTCTCCAATTGAATGAATTTCCTACATCTTTTCTTCATGTAGCAATACCTGTAACAACAAAATTTGATTCCAATGTCATTCAATTATATAAAAAATTCAAGCCTGATTGTATTGTAATTCACAGTACTATTCCTCCGGGCACTACCGAAAGACTTCAAAAGAAACTTACATCTCCAATAATTTACAGTGCCACTAGAGGTGTTCATAAAAGGATGCTCAGAGATCTTAAACGCTATACTAAATTCTTTGCAATAACTAATTCTGCACCAAAAAAACAATGGGCGACAAAAACATTTTCTAAAAAAATGCTAAATTCTGGAATAAAGACTAAACAAATGTCAAAACCTGAAACACTAGAATTAGCTAAAATATTGTGTGACACATCATATTTGGGTTGGTTGATAAATTATTCCCAAATTACTAATGTTATAGCTAAAAACTTTGGCGTAAATTATGATGAAATGTGGACTTTTTCTGACGAAATCCATAAAATTCTAGGTAATAGACCTAAAATGTATCCAGGTTACATAGGTGGACATTGCGTAATTCCAAATTTAGAATTAATCGATAATAAAACTTTGAATTTAATTAAGGAAATGAATACTTCTTATGTTAAAAAAATTAAAAATGCAAAATCAATCAATAAAAAATATCTTAAATAATTATTTTTTTTGAATGTAAGGTTTTACTATATTCAAAAAATTTTCTGCACTTGCATTCAAACTATATTCTTTTTGTATGAATTCTCTACCCTCCTTTCCCATATTCTTTGCCAAAGAATTATCATTCTTAAGTGAAGAAATTTTTTCTATGATGTCATCACTATCTCCTTCTTTAACCAAGAAACCTGTTTGACCATCAACCATTATCTCTGAATTTCCTCCAACATTCGTAGCAATTACCGGTCTTTCCATCAACTGGGCTTCTTTCAAAGATAATGGTGTAGTATCCATTCCAGTAATAATTGCATAAATATCAATTTCACTAAGATAATCTCTAACTTTGTTTGGATATTCTAAAGAACCAAGCCAATGAAAATTTTCAAACTTATCTAATTTCTCTAAAATCTTATCTTTGTACTGACCATCACCTGCCCAGTAAAAATGCATATTTGGCATTTTCTCGATAACTTTTTCTAAAGTTAGCATCTCTTTTGTTTTTCTCCACCAATTTGCATCTTGTAACATTCCAACACAAGGATGTTTTAATTCCATACCGTTAGTTTTGTACCATTTTTTATCATCAACGCCTTCTATGAAAACACTTGATTTTTGGGTTGGATGATGTTCTTTTACTACATCTTTTAGATATCTACAGATTGGAAGAATTTCTGTTGAACCGGCAAACACTTGTTCTGCAACGTTTGCTCTAATGTCTACTATCTTTCTCATTATCTTATCTTTGTAAATTGTATCTTTGGCATATTCTATTTCTGACCAATAATGTCCTCGTAACAAAACAAATAATGGAATATTTTTCTTTATAATTTCTAACCCAAAATTACTTTGTCTATCAACTAATACTGCATCTGGTCCAAATTCTGATAATAATTTATCAAGTTTCTTTTTACTTGAAAAATATTTTCTTAAACTCTTAGTAGGAAATCCTACAAAATAATCTAATTCATTAACTAATTTGCATTCTACATTATGTTTCTTTAATGCATCTCCAAAATCCTTTAAGTGAAAATACTTTCCAACACTCTTTTTAGATGTTCCTCCTCCAGCACCAGATACAATTAAGATACGCAACTCTTAACAGTGATCATTAATTTACAAATAAAAACGTGATTACTAATATGTCTATAAAATTAAATTTTGGAATAATTGGAATTGGTAATTGGGGCAAAAATCTAATTAGAGACCTTTCAAAATATGGCCACATAGAAAAATGTAGCAGTACAGGTAGTCAAAATAATATCCGATGGGTAAAAAACAATTATCCATCAATAAAATATGTCTTAGATAAAAATAAAATCTTTAATGATAATAAAATAAATGTAGTAGTTATTTCAACTCCTATCAAAACTCATTATTCTCTGGTCAAAAAAGCACTTTTAGCAAAAAAACATGTTTTCGTTGAAAAACCTTTGTGTACTAATGTATCAGATGCTAGAGAACTAATTAAAATTGCAAAAAAAAATAATCTATTACTTTTTGTAGGACATATTTTTATCTTTAATGAAATTTTTAAAAAACTCATCCAAATTTCTAAAAAAGAAAAAATCCAATTCATATATTTTCAATGGACAAAGTTTGGAACATTTGATGAAGATATTTTTCTGAATCTTTTATCACATGATATATCAATTATTTTAAAATTATTTGGAAAACCTAAAAAAATAAAATTAATTTCTTCATCTGGATTAATTTCAAAAAATGATGTTATAACATTAAATCTAGAATTTGCACAAAATAAAAAATGTCAAATTTATTTGAATAGACACTCACATCATTCCCAAAAAACTATATCTGTATTAACTAACAAAAATATCTATTTTTGGGATGACTCCAAATTATACAGGCATAATAAAAAATTAGGAAATCCTAAATTAATTTTTAAATCAAAATTAACACCTCTAGAAAATGAATGTAAAGAATTTATTGTTGAACTAGAAAAAACTCAAAAATCACTTGAATACGCCAATCTAGCAAAAGATGTTATACAAGTAATTCGGAAATTAAAATGAAAAAATGAAAATTGCAGTAATAGGTGGAGGTATTTTTGGAGTAACTGCTGCATTAATACTATCAACAAATCACTCTGTTGAACTTTTTGAAAGAAATTCTGATATACTTAAAGCTGCTTCAGGTTCTAACCAATATCGTGTCCATAGAGGATATCATTATCCAAGAAGCAAGGATACTGTCATAGGCATAATTAACTCAGAACAAAGTTTTCAGAATATGTATAGTAACGCAATAGAAAATAATTATGAACATTATTACTGTATATCAAAAAAAGATAGTTTTACATCACCACAACAATTCCTTGATTTTTGTAATGAATTTAATTTAGACTTCAAAAAATCAGAAATATCATGCGTGAATAAAAATTCGATTGAATTCTGTTTGAAAGTTAAAGAATCTCTATACGATCCAGAGAAATTAAAAGAACTTTCCTGGAAAAAATTGAAAGAAAATAATGTGAAGGTAAATTTAAACACAAAAGCTGAGGATAAAATTTTAAAAAATTTCGATTGGGTTGTAATATGTACATATTCTAATCTAAATTCTCTAATTCAAAAGTATCCTAATTTACAGAAAGAGTATCAGTTCGAAGTATGTGAAAAACCAGTTGTGAAACTGCCTGAATCTTTTAGAAATAAGAGTATTGTCATAATGGATGGACCATTCATGTGCATTGATCCTCTGGCAAATACAGATCTACATTTGCTATGTAATGTTGAAAATGAAATACATCAGACTAACGTAGGCTTGTATCCTGAGATCGATGAAAAATACCTTCCACTTTTAGACTCTGGTATAATCAAAAACCCACAAATTAGTAATTATGAAAAATTTATTCAATCTTCTATTCCTTTTTTCCCTGAAATAGAGTCTGCTGAACATATAGGTTCAATGTTCACTGTTAGAGCTGTTCCTCCAAGAGTAGAAAATACTGATGCACGTCCAACACAAGTGACAAAAATAGATGAAAAAACTATCTCAATTTTCTCAGGAAAAATAACTACGTGTGTAGAAGCCGCAAAAGAAACTCAAAAAATTATTCAAAATAAATAAATTATATATTCTAATTTCACAATAATTTTTGAATTAATTTAATAATCTTATCAACTGCATTATCATTGTTCAATTCTTTTAATGTATATTCTCTTCCCGCATCTGCTATTTCTTTCCATTTTGGATTATCTTTATCTTCAATGTATTCTAGAAATTTCTCTTGATAATTTTTCTCGTTTATAAAAACTGCATTTTCACCATCTTTAAAACCTAAAATTTTACAGTTATTATTTTCAGTTACTTCCATGAATGTCAAACACCCTGCTGCAGGAATTTCAAAATATTTGACTACAGGATAAAATGTCCCTGCAGCAATTGATGCACAATATTTTGATAAATATGATGGGTAATCACTATTCACATGTTTCCCATTTCTAATTGGTGCAAACTCAACATATTCTAATTTTCTACATTCAGTTCGTAATTTATATAAATAATATGCTGAATTCTTTGGATTTAGTATCTGATTAGCAATCTTTGATTTCCATGATGGTTTTCCAACATTTCCTGTAAGTAGTATTTTATCGTTAATTCTATCTTTGAATGATCTCAAGTCTTTGTATATTTCTGATTCTATACACCAAAAAATTTCATCATACTTGAATTCTTTAGGATAAAATTTGTAAAAATAATTTGATGGCATGAAATTAAAATAATGATCAATTTTATATTTCTCATGAAAATTATATGGATCAAAACCTCTAGTTTTAACCTCGTGTGGGTCTCCACATTTGGCAATTACAGGAATCTTCAAATTTTTAATTCCCTCGATAGTATCTGGTAATCCCCATGGTGTGTTGTCTGGAAGTACAATTGCATCAAAATCATCTTTCAAAATTGTTGCATCAAATCTATTTTCCGAGGGAAAATATGTCACATCAATCTCATTATTTCGTTTAAATGCTTTTAAAATGAAATAATATAATGACATATCAAAATGTGAGCCTGAAAAGAACACATTACTCTTTTTGTAAATAATTGCAATTTTTAATTTTTTTTCCATCTCTACGTTTTAGCTAAGTCCCTATCCTAAATCTTTTATTTATAATACTTTAGTCAAATTAATGCATGAACATATCATGCCTCAGTGATATTGATATAACTGCACAAAATAAATTAAAATATGGATAATCGAGGGATTTTTCGAATATGGTTTTATTTTAGAACTGGTTGGTCCACATATTTTGCATTTATTCTAGCCGCGATAAACACCTTAACGGTAACCTATTTCCTGGCCATTGATAACTATCCTTCACTAAAAAATATTTTTCCATCATTTGAGATCTATATTCTAATTGTAAGTATTATAGGCATACCAATTCTTACTGCAATTGGTTATTCACATTTTAAACGGACTCCTGGGCTAAGATCAGAATCTGATGTTTTACAACGTGAAAATCCTTATTGGGCACGAATGTTGATTAATTCCCAATTTTCACTAACATTGAATTTGAAAATACTTAATCTCATAACTAAACTATCAAAAAATGAGAAAATTTCCGATAATGAAATTAATGAATTATCTGAATTACAAAAACAATTCCAGGAACATATTGATACGAGAACTCTATCAAACAAAAAAGACAAAGACCTCTTTATTTCAACAGAAAAATCATAGGTGAAATTTATGTTAATTGTATCACAAAATATGACTAATTATGATGTTTCACTCCCTGATGATACAATATTTAGAATTAATCTTGCATGGATCAGTGACCTTGAAACTCTAAAAACTATTCTCCAAAAACATGAAAATCATAAAATCTTTATTGATTTACCAAAAAATAGAACAAAACCTCCAAACAATAGATATTCTATGAATGAAATAAAACCAATCCTAGAATCATATAACAACATTAAATATTTTGCATTATCGAATGTTGACTCAGCAGAGTATTTGACCGAATATCTAGATTATGTACCCAAAAATATTGTCATTGTTCCTAAAATCGAAAGTCCTCTAGGAATTAAAAATATTGAAGAAATCTCAAACTTACTAGGAGATGAAAAAATTGTGATGCTTGATCATGATGATCTTTACTCTTCAATGTTAAAGAAAAATGATGATCCTAAAAACTTTCAAGTCTATATACAATCGCTAATTGATTTTTGTAATAAAAATAATGTAACTCTTTTAAGAACTGTTGGTGTAATGTTTGCAGATACTGAAAAACGTGTATCTGATTATGTTAATTAGCTAATTATCCCAGTTAAATCTATGGTTAATGATTTGAAAGAATTTTTCATTATGTGGTTTGTATAATCTCAACAGTTTTTCTCTTATATCGTCATTCATTTCATCATATTCTGCAGCTTTTTGATTTTCTGGATTTTGTATTTCATAATCAGATACTTGTAAAAATCTAAAAATATCCTGTAATGTTTTTTGAGGATTATCACGCATATCTTCAGTTGATAGAATATGGATCTGTTTTTTTGGAAATTTATCAAACCATATCTTCATCTGTTCATCATAAAATCCTTTTGACAAATATGATCTCATTCGATCTGTACATTCTCTACGAGAGAAGTTCTCTAGATATTCTATTTCTTCATTAATTGCATCTTCAAAAGTTAATTTTTCCACATTCATTCTTACAGATAAGTTATAGTTAGAATATGCTCTATCTACCGGATTTCGAAAAATTCCAATCAGCTTTGTCTCTGGTAATAATTTTTTTATGCGATCTGCAACTTCTTCTTTCCAAAAGTAAAATGGAGTATCTTCTCCCGTTATTGAATTACCTGTGCTTATCTCAATATTTCTCATCTCTTTTTGGGTAGGGAACATTGAACGATACCAATCAGTTCCTAAATTATAATTACTATCGAAAAATCCAATCTCATCATACGCTGCAGGTAAAATTGATTTATGTTTACAAATATTGTAATACAAAGATGTAGTCCCACTTCTTACTGTCCCAATAATTATAAAATCTGGAAAAACCCTTGATGATGCAGTAATTCCTGAAAAGCCCCGCTTGAAATATCTATGATAATATTGTCTTAGTTTATTTTTTTTCATATATACTCAGAAAAATTATAATTAATTTAGATTATTATCAAACTATACTACAATCATGTTCTTAAATCAAATAAATCATAATTTATTCTAAATATACTAAACTCATTACTATTCATAACTTGATCATAATGAAAAACTTTTTCAAGATATTCAAATTTTTCTGAATCTTGTCTCAACTCTCTAAATAATTCGGTTTTTTCATCAACGACAATGAACTCTAATCCTTTATCCCTAGACTTGATAATTAATTCTTCAATACTTTCTAATTCTTTTATTGGAATTACCTTAAATTCATGTTTTACTTTTCCATCCGTATCTGAATCTGGTAATTGTGGCCAATTATGGAATAGTGTTGCTGTTTTGATATACCCTGACTGATTAAATGAATTAGTAATATCTGTAATTTTGACAATTTCTTTTGATACAGAAAATGATTTCGCATCGTGAACATAATCTCGTTTATTCATTTCAATAAAAAATATTGAACTAAGTATAATCAATATTAACAAAATAAAAATTATATAATTTTTTGAAATTTTCTCATGAATTTTCTTACTCCATAATATTGAAAAAATACAAAATAATGGTAATAAAATTAGAACATATCTGATCTCATCTATTCCTCTAGTGTAAGCATAAAGTGCAGGCAATAACATTATTCCTGAAGAAATTAAAACTACTTTCATATCAAAATTTGTTTTTCTATCAAAATTTTTGATTCTAGTTAAAAAATTCACCAAAATAAAAAATCCAAAAAATGGTATCATGGAAAGCCCTACAAATTTTAGTAATCTACTAAAACTTTCTTCTAAAGCATTACCGAGATTTATACCGCCTTCACCATACTTTTCTCTATGAAATTCGCCATCTGAATCGCCCATCTTGGAAGTAATTGTTTCCGAAAGTTGTTCGTTCATTATTATGTATGTATATGCAAATTTTGGTCCGGCAAGGAAATTACTAGTTATCCCATCTTGACCACAAACAGTACCAAAAATATAATCAACACAATGTTCTTGTGTTGCTTCACTACGAAGAATACCTACAGGTATTAAAATTAAAAATAAAATTCCCAACATGCCGAAAAATTTCCATATAGATTTCTTATCCTTAAATTTTGTAAAATATAATATTGAAAAAGGAATAATTAGTATAATCCCTTCATATCGTACTAATGCTAAGAGTGCAATACATACAAAACTAAGAAAAAATCCTAAATTAGTTTTCTTCAAAAATAAAGCTAATGATAAAATAAATATAAAAAAGAAAAGTGTATAGTTTAATCCTTCTAGTGAAATTAATAACAATCTTGGTTCTACAATTATCATTAAACTTCCGAATAGTGCCCATTTTGTATCTACAAATCTCTTCAAGAGATAGAATGTTGGTATTGCAGTTAATGATGAAATAATAATTGTTGATGCTCTTTGAATATTCATTAGATGTAATGGTTCAGTCTTGTCTGAAAATAAGAAAAGAAAACTTAGAAAATTTGACCAACCAGAATTTGTGACTAAATATCCTATCGGTAAACTTTCATCAACTAATGTCTTTACTGCATAAATAAAATAAAAATACCCGTCTGTTACAATCGGTATATCATTAGGAAAATAAAAAATTCTTATACCTAATCCGATTGTTATAATAGAAATTAATCCAAGAATTGTTTTTCTATTAGTTATTGTAATTGTATTTTCTAATTTACTCAATAATTTAGTACTTTTTGATTTTGCGTATTAATATATCACTATGAACTCTCAACATTATTCCACTTTTTCCAGTCATAATCATCAAATGTGACATTTTCCATTTCATTATCATCTGGTTTCCAAGCTAGGTCAGCTAAGGCTAAAACTCTTGAAGTATTATCTGAAATATTTACATGAGCAGAGGCCACATTCTTTGGAACAAAAACCATGACTGGTTTTTCACTACTAGATTCAATCTCAATATATTTTCCTTTTTCATCTCTTAAAATGAAAATTACTTTTCCATGTATGCATGCAAAATAGCTATTTCTTTTTGTATGAATATGTGGACCTTTTCTCTCTCCAGGATTAACTGAACTAACATAGACCATTTTAGGTTCATTTTTAATAATTTCATCCCACTCTCTCCATATTACAGATAGTTCTCCATTCACATGATCATCTTGAATATCTCTTGTTTTATGCACTTCAAGATCTATAGCAATTTCTTCTCTCTTCAATACACACTAAACATATTATTTTCCAATAAAAGTTTGTACTGATTGTTACTATTGCTATAATTCCATCTAATGTTTTATTAAGATAAAATAATTCATCCAACTATGAAATTACTTGTAACAGGAGGTTTAGGATTTATTGGTAGCAATTTCATTCTAAAACTAATTAAAAACTCTGATGATTACGAAATACTAAATATTGATGCGGAACTATATGGCTCAGATCATAGAAATCTATCTGAAATAAAAAATTCTAAAAAATATGAGTTTATCAAAGGCAATATAACAAATAAAAAATTCATGGAAGAACAAATTAAAAAATGTGATGCTGTGATTAATTTTGCTGCTGAATCATTTGTTGATAGAAGTATAAGTGATGCAAATCCATTTCTAGTTTCAAACATACGCGGGGCATTTACAATTTTAGATATTATCTCTAAAGAAAATAAAAGAATGATACAGATATCAACTGATGAAGTATTTGGAAACCTATCTTCTGGAACTGCAAATGAAGATTCAAAATTCAATCCCTCTAGTCCATACGCTGCAACAAAAGCAGCAGCAGAACTATTAATCAATTCATATTCAATTACATATGATTCTAATGTTATAATTACTAGATGTACCAATAATTATGGTCCTAGACAATTTCTTGAAAAACTAATACCAAAAACCATTGCTTTAGCATACAATAATAAAAAAATCCCTGTTTATGGAAATGGTTTGAATATACGAGACTGGATTTTTGTTGAAGATCATTGTAATGCAATTCATTTGGTTCTTGAAAAAGGAAAATCAGGTGAATCTTACAATATATCTGCAAATAATGAAATCGATAATCTAACTGTAATAAAAAAAATTCTTGAAATAATGAATAAATCAGAAGATCTGATAGAGTTTGTTGAAGATCGACCTGGACATGATCTTAGATATAGCATGGATTCTAACAAAATAATGAAAAACCTTGATTGGAAAGTCTACTCTGATTTTGATAATGGTTTGAAAACCACAATTGATTGGTATTTACAAAATCCTTCCGTTTTAAATGACATCACTAAAGCTTTGGAAACAACTCCATGGAAAAATTCTAATTAATTAAAAAAATGGTATTTTAGATAATGAAAGGAATAATTCTTCATGGTGGTCATGGAACAAGACTACGACCTTTAACTCATACTGGTCCAAAACAACTCTTACCTATAGCCAACAAACCAATGTCAGAATATTGTATTGAATCTATACGTGAAACAGGAATTACTGATATTGCAATAATTATTGGTGGTCTTGGATCAAATAAAGTAAAGGAGTATTATGGAACTGGAAAAGAATTTGGAATAAATATTACTTATGTTGAACAAGATGAACCAAAAGGAATAGCACATGCTATTAATTTATGTAAAAATTTTATTAATGATGAAAAATTTTTAGTTTTTCTTGGTGATAATATAATCCAGCGTTCAATCACTGATTATGTTGAAAATTTTAAAAACTCAAATTTTGACGCTACATTACTACTTTGTGAGGTTGATAATCCCTCTAGTTTTGGAATTGCAGATGTAGAAAATAAAAAAATAATCAAAATCACTGAAAAACCAAAGAATCCTTCATCAAATCTTGCAGTTACTGGAATTTATCTGCTGACTCCATCAATATTTCCAATAATAGAAAATCTTGAACCATCTTGGAGAAATGAACTTGAAATCACTGATGCATTGGATATTCTTTTAAACCAAAATCATAATATCAGTTTTGAAATAATTACTGATTATTGGAAAGATACTGGCACTCCACAAGATATTATACATGCTAATGGTGAAATTATAAAGAATATTCCTGAATATTTCCATGGAAAGAAATCTAATGATACTAAAATTTCTGGAAAAGTATTAACTGGAAAAAATTCTATCATTGAAGAAAATGTTTCAATTCAAGGACCAGTGATCATTGGAGAAAATTGTAAAATTAATTCTGGGGTAATTATTGGACCTAATACTAGTATAGGTAATAATTCTATTATTAATCACGGAAACATTGAAAATTCAATTATCATGGAAAATTGTGAAATAGATTCCAAAGTTAAAATACGTCACAGTATTATTTCAAAAAATTCAAAAATTATTCAATCTGTTAAATCAACTGATGAAAAAATATTCCTACTTGGAGAAGGAACAAAAATTTACCTTTGATCTAATTTTTTATTATCATAGCTTGTGAGCCAGTTAATTCTATCACATGTACTTGATTTTCATTTTTAAATTCTTCAAATGCTTTTTGAATTCCATCTGAATGGAAATCATGTATCAAAATCACTCCTCCTTGAACCATTTTTGGAAAGAAAAATCTTAAAGCATCAATTGTACTCTTATATAGATCAACATCTAGATGAACAAAACAAAATCTCTTTTCTATAATTTCTTTACCTGATTCAGGAAAATTTCCTTTTATTATATGCACATTCTCATATTTGTGTAATAGTTCCTGAATGGATTCTACACTTGTATTACTAAATTCATTATTGTGCCAATGTTTTTCACCAAAATGTGTATCATCATTTGATACCTCTGGAAGTCCTGTAAATGTGTCAAATAAATACAAATTTTTTTCTTTCTTAACTTCGCAAATTAATTTAGATGAACCGCCTTGGTAAACACCTACTTCTGCTAAATCTCCTTCTATAGATGTTTGAGTTTTTACAATTGAATAAAGCATAAAAGCTTCATATGGATAAAATGCAAAATTTACTTCTTTCTTGATTTGTTTGATTAAATCTACAATTTCTTTATCTTTATAAAAATACAAAAGTTTGAATTGAAAATTTGTTGCAAATTTACTTAAAATACTGCCTATACTTCTTGAGTTATAAACAACTTTTCTTGTTTTATTTGCCATACTAATATCACTATAATAGGACATAATATGTTGTAATTAATAATTTAACATTATTACTAGTATGTTTTATGCGTCTTCAATATATTACACCTCATTAAGGATTTATCAAATTGGAACAAAATATTGAACATCCTTTAGTAAGTATAATTATCTTAAATTACAATGCAGGAAAATTACTTGAAGACTGCATAGATTCTATTCTTCAAAGTAATTATAAAAATTATGAAATCATTATTGTTGATAATGATTCAAAAGATAACAGTCATGTTCAATGTAAAGAAAAATTTCCATCTATTAATCTGATAGAAAATAAAAAAAATCTAGGTTATTGTGAAGGGAATAATGTTGGAATTAGAAATTCTAAAGGTGAATTTATAATAATTCTTAATCCTGATACACTTGTAGATCCAAATTGGATAGATGAATTATTTCTTGGATATCAAAAATTTGGTGATGGAATATATCAACCAAAATTTCTAACTATTGGTAATGAATCCGTTATACAGAGCACTGGAAATATGATTCAGTTATTTGGTTTTGGATATTCGAGAAATAAGGGTGATCCAGATGAAAACCAATTTAATAAAATAGAAATTATTGATTATGCATCTGGTACATGTTT
>CEUZ01236975.1_pt1 | contig 15249 bp, 14 predicted proteins | sample 361511 | NCBI WGS metagenome assembly CEUZ01 (sample SAMEA2622822, study PRJEB7988) | marine metagenome | biome: marine biome (ENVO:00000447); feature: surface water layer (ENVO:00002042); material: "saline water (ENVO:00002010), including plankton (ENVO:xxxxxxxx)" | depth 5 m
GATAAAAAGAAAAGAGAAGCTGTTGATGCAAGAAACCAAGCAGATACTCTACTTCATTCAACTGAAAAAAATTTAAAGGAGCATGGAAGTAAAGTTTCTGATGCAGACAAAAAAGCCATTGAAGATGCATCTGCTAGTGTAAGAAATGCATTAAAGGGAACTGATGTAGAAGAAATTAAAAAGAAAACTCAAGATTTGGTTCAAGCTTCAATGAAACTAGGAGAAGCTATTTACAAATCACAACAAAGCACAAAACCTGGTGATGCACCTAAAGATGCAAAAGAAGAAGGAAAAAAAGACGATAATGTTGTTGATGCAGACTTTGAAGAAGTAAAAGACGATAAAGAAAAAAGCGCCTAAACTATCAACCATTTGTCTATAACTAGTTATGGCAAAAAGAGATTACTATGATGTTTTGGGTGTTGAAAAGAGTGCTAGTCCAGATCAAATTAAATCTGCCTATAGAAAGCAAGCTGTAAAATATCATCCTGATAAAAATAAAGGCGATAAAGGAGCTGAAGAGAAATTCAAAGAAGCCTCAGAAGCTTACCATGTACTTTCAAACTCAGAAAGAAAACAAAATTATGATAATTTTGGGCATGCAGCCTTCGAAAATGGTGGTGGAGGAAGAGGAGGTTTTGGAAATTTTGACTTTTCTGGATCCTTTTCAGATATTTTTGAAGACTTTTTCGGAGAAGGTTTTGGGGGTGGTGGGAGAAGGTCAAGAAGATCAAATAATCGAGGAGCAGACTTAAGATACGATCTCTCGATAAGCCTTGAAGAAGCTTACTCAGGAAAAAAACAAGATATTAAATTTTCAACATCTGAGAGATGTGATTCTTGCAGTGGTTCTGGGTCAAAACCTGGTCATAGTGCAAGTTCATGTTCAATGTGCGGTGGACACGGACAAGTTCGTTCCAGTCAAGGTTTTTTTACAGTTCAACAAACATGTCCTCAATGTGCTGGCTCTGGTGAGGAAATAACTGATCCATGTAAAAGTTGTAATGGTCAAGGAAAAAAACAAGCAAGTAAAAGACTTTCAGTTACAATTCCAAAAGGAGTTGATGATGGAACTAGAATAAGATTATCTGGTAAGGGTGAAGCAGGATCCAGAGGAGCTAGTAATGGTGATCTTTATCTATTTATTAATGTTGAGTCACATGAACTTTTTAAAAGATCAGAGGTAAATTTATTTTTTGAATTTCCTATTTCAATTACAGATGCAGCATTAGGAACAACTATTGAAATACCAACTATAGATGGCGGAAAAGCAAAGATAAAAATACCTGATGGAACTCAAAATGGAAAACAGTTTAGACTAAAGGGTAAAGGAATGCCTTTTATGCGTAGAGGAGACTACGGAGACTTGTATGTTCAAGTAAATACTGAAGTTCCAGTATCTTTAAATAAAGAACAAAAGGATTTGCTTGAAAAGTTTAGAAAAATTGAAAATGAAAGATCAAATCCTAGTATCAAAAGATTCTTTCAAAAAGCAAAAAATTTTTGGAAAAATTAAATGAAAAAAAAATTCAAATATACAATCTTTGGGGTTATTTATATAATAATAATTATATTACTTGGAGCATACTTCTATAAAGAAGGTATAAGTATAATTTAATAAATTTAAAATTCCCGGAAATGAATAAGTTAATTTGGTTTAGATACGATCTAAGAATTTCTGGTAATAGTGCTTTCCAAGAAGCTATTAAAAATGGAAATGTTCTTCCTATTTTTATTTTTGATGAGGAACTTTTTAAATTAGAAACTTCAAGTTCTTTTCACTTAAAATTTATTAAGGACTCATTAAATGACCTTAGTGGTAAATTGAGAAAAGAATTTAATGTAAATTTATCTATTTATTACGGTAATACTAAGGAAATTTTAAAATTCTTAGTACATAAATATTCTATTACTGAGATTTACTCTAATAGGATTTTTAAAAACAAATACTTAACAAAATTAGATATTGAATGTGAAAACCTATTTAATATCTTAAAAGTAAAATGGTTCCTTACAAACCAATTTGGGATTGATTTAAACCATAGAGAAAGATCCAAATGGTCTTATAATTGGAATAAATTTATACAGACCGATGACTCATATGATAAATTCAATTGTAAATTTATTAAAATAGAAAACAAATTTGACTTTGACGATGTAAAAACCAATAATATCAATGGAAATTTAATACAACCTGGTGGAAGAGATGAGGCTATTAAACTCTTAAATAGCTTTATTGAAGTAAGATCTGAGAATTATCAAAGAGAGATGTCATCCCCAATAAGTGGGGAAATTGCTTGCTCCAGATTGAGCCCACATATTACTTATGGAACAATTTCTTTAAAAGAAATCCATAGAAAAATTGCAAATAAATTAAAAAAAGTTTGTACAATTAGTAAAAGAAAATCATTAGTAGCATTTAAAAGTCGTCTTGCATGGCACTGCCATTTTATTCAAAAATTATATGATGAACCAGAAATTGAATATAAGAATTTAAATAGTGCTTTTGACGTCTTAAGAAAAGATTTTAATGAAACATATTTTGAAGCTTGGAAAAAAGGTTTAACTGGTTATCCATTCGTAGATGCATGTATGAGATATTTGGAAAAAAATGGTTGGATAAATTTTAGAATGAGGGCAATGTTAGTTTCTTTCTCATCGTATCAATTATGGTTAGACTGGAAAAAAACTTCTAAACATCTTGCAAAATTGTTTACAGATTATGAGCCTGGAATTCATTATTCTCAATTTCAAATGCAATCTGGGACAACAGGAATAAATTCAATTAGAATTTATAACCCAATTAAACAATCTTTAGACCAAGACCCGAAAGGTGATTTTATAAAAAAATGGGTACCTGAATTAAAAAACATTCAAGGGAAATTAATACATGAACCATGGAAACTGACATATATAGATCAAAAAAGTATTAATTTTGATTTAGGAAAGGATTATCCGTTACCTATTGTTAATAATCAGGAAACAACTAGACTTGCTAGAGATAAAATTTGGAAAGTAAAAAAATCTGACCAAGCTCGAGAGTTGTCAAAATTAATAGTAAAAAAACACGCAAGTTTAAGTTCAAGGAGATAATTAATCTCTAGCCATTTTAATAAAGATATCACCCATACCACCTTGTACCTGCTCCAATGGTGCATTATTTCTTAATTCACAATAAGCTCCAGTAAATTCATCCTTTTCTATAGCTGCAATACTCTGCTCATTACACTTTGATGCGTTATGGAAAAGACCAATAACCAGTCTATTGTCTATGGAAACAATCTGATTATTATCTAGATCATTTCCGTTGCAGAAATAATTCTTATTAACTTCTCTAGGAAAATCTTTTTTTCCACATGGATTTTTAATAGTTAAAACAGAAAATTCTTGTTCTCCATCTGTAAATTTATATTTCATTTTTTTGATTTTGGAGTATTTCATTAAATCACATGAGCATGGAAAACAGCATTTATGATAAAAACCACAAATTTTTTCTCCATTTTCTGCGCTTTTTAAATAGACAAAATCTGGCTTACTGTTTGGTGCTATCAATGAACCTGATACCGCACAATATAATTTATTGTATTCTATGAAATCTTGATAAGTAATTTTTTTATCCAAAATATGTTTAAAAAATTTTGGACCAGCCGCATTTCTATTTTGATCAGGAAAAATCTTTATCCAATCTTTTTCGAGATCTTCGTAGTAATTAAAGTCTTTAGAATACGATGGTTTTATAAGACAAAAAACTATCAGTAAAAAAAATATAAAAAGAGTTTTAAGAAATTTAAATTTTTTAAAAACTAAATTGAATATTTTTTTCATATTACTTCTGTCTAATTTCTATTGTTTTATTTAATTCATTTATATTAAATTTTTCAGATATTCCATTTGTCCATATGACGTCTATGGATATATTTTTTTCCCCATCTCTTATACCATAGTGAGCAACAGGCTCCATTTGACATAAATACCCTGACCCAGCATCTATTGTTTTTGCATGTTTTCTTAAATTAGAACTTAAAATAACAGTTGCTCCTCTTGCGGGTGCTCCGAATTTATTAATTGGTTTAATTCTTAGGTAATTAAAACCTTTTTTTAAGTCAGCTTTGTACATTGTCAAAGGTTGAAGACCGGACTCACCATGCGAGACTAATAATTCTAAAATTCCATCATTATCTATATCTGCTACTGCTGCTCCAGTGCCCAATCCATTTGCTTCAAAAGCATTTTGGATCATAATTTCTTCAAAAAATCCATCATCTCTGATTTTAAATAATTTATTTGGCTCTCCAATATTGTTCATAAAAATTTCATCATAACCATCATTGTCAAAGTCAGCAGATATTATTGTTCTAATTCTAGTAGGTATATTATAAGTTGGAGTAGCAATATCTTTAAATTTACTATCCTCTAACACAAAAGCTCTATGGTAACCATTCCAATTAGATGTAACTATATCTAATCTACCTCTGTATAATATATCTGTTAAAGTTGTACCTCTGCCATTTTCATATTGATCATCTACTGCATAATCTTCAGCTATATCTTGAAAATATCCATTAGCGTTATAATACAAATAATTCTTACCCCTCTCATTTGCTGCAAAAATATCTGTTTTTCCTGATAAGATATTTCCTGCAACCACTGCTCTTCCACCAGTTATTTTGTTAATTCTAAGTGTTTCAGCGATATCAAGTATTTGACCTGAACTTAATTCATAAAATCTTGTTGGCCCTCCATAATTAGCAACATATATACCATATTTTCCATCTCCATTTCTATCAACACAAACTACTGACCTACCAGCGGTCAGATTTAAATTTTTTTTGTTAATATCTTTTTCAAATAAATCTAAAAAATTATTTTCATTTTTGTCGACCAGTCTATCTGAATATTTTTTTTCTCCACTGTATGTATCGGTATTCAAAAAATAAATTTCTTCGAACCCATCCTGATCTATGTCGCAAGCAGCTACCCCGATTGTTTTTCTTTTACTATCATCAAAAACTTGGCTTTTATTTATGTTTACAAGCTTTCCATTTTTATAAGACAATGCTAAATTTGAAAAACCAAAACCAGTGACAACAAATTCATATTTATTATCTTGATTTATATCTGTAACTGATACACCGTAACTTAATCTAAAATCATTGTTATCGATCATAGAGGTAATATCTTTAAAAAAATCAGCATTTGAATGTTTTGCTGTTACTGAAAATACTAATAATAAGTAAATTATAAAACTTTTGAAAAATTTCATTATAAAATTTTTAATATTGTTTTTTTGATTTATTAAGTAATAAATTTAAAATATTTATTTTTGTTTTTCTAAAGAATAAATAACATCAACACAATTATACTTTGTATCCCAAGCTTTCATTTTTTCAGAAGTCATTTATTCTTGGAATTTTTCCATCAAAAGTTGATACTATACATATATTCATAATTTTTCCTTTTTTGATTAATTGAATAATAGTATAAGAATAATATTATATAACCAATATTAAGGAGGATATATGGCCACATATGAATGTTCAAAATGCGGTATGTCTGTTAATGCAACTTGTGGAAAATGTAATGATCCACTAGTAAACGATATGTTAAAAGTAGACGATGGATCCAGTGTTCAAATTTCAAAATGTCCAAATGAGCATGGAAAAATAAAATCCCCACTATGCTGCGGGCAAGATATGGTTTGTTCGACTTAATAAATAAATTTAATGGTAAAAGTAAATTTAGCAATAACTGGATGTATGGGTAGAATGGGCCAACAGCTCATAAAATCAGCAAATAAAGATAAATCTATAAAAATAGTTGCTCTTACAGAGAATAGATTAATAAATAAAAAAATTAGTGGAATAGTGCCTGAGCTTAATACTGAAAAGGCATTGAGTAAAGCTAATGTAATAATAGATTTTACAATACCAAAATGTACTTTTCAAATTCTTAAGATTGCATCAAAACTAAAAAAAAGAGTAGTTATAGGCACAACTGGTTTTACAAAAAAAGAAGAGGATTTAATAAAAAAATTCTCTAAGAAAATACCAATTCTTAAAGCTGGAAATATGAGTTTAGGCATCAACCTCTTAATGTATTTAACTGAAATCACATCAGCATCGCTTAGCAATAACTATTTAAGCAAAGTTTTTGAAGTGCACCATAAACATAAAAAAGATCATCCATCTGGCACTGCTTTAATGCTAGGAAAAGGTATTGCGGTGGGAAAAAATAAAGATTTTTACAAATTGATGGGTAAAAAATATTTAAATAAGAAAAATTTTCCTTATGGAAAAAAAATAAATTTCAATTCTATAAGAAAAGGTGAAATTATTGGAGAACATGAGGTTACTTTCTCAAGTGGTAAAGAAATAATTAAATTAAATCATGAAGCATTTGATAGAACTTTATATTCAGATGGAGCTATTACAGCCTCAAAATGGTTAATAAATAAAAAGCCTGGTCTTTACTCAATGAGAAATTTACTTAACTTTAAATAGGTTTATTAGTTTTTTAGAAATGAATGAAAAGACCAGAGCTAAGATTGCTTTAAAAACTCTAAACAAAATTTATCCAAATATTAAAGTTCCCTTAAATAGTAGAAATGTTTTTACTTTATTAATTTCTGTTCTTTTGTCTGCTCAATGTACTGATGTGAATGTTAATAATGTAACAAAAGATATTTATCCTAAATATTACAAACCTGAACATTTTGTTAAATTAGGTAGACGAAAAATCGAAAAATTAATAAAAAGAATAGGAATTTTCAGAATTAAGGCGAAAAGTATTTACTATTTATCAAAAACATTAGTCGAAAAATATAAAGGAAAAGTTCCTAAAACATTTGAAGAATTGGAAGCTTTACCAGGAGTTGGTCATAAGACTGCTAGTGTTGTTATGTCACAAGGTTTTGGGTATCCTGCATTTCCTGTAGACACACATATACATAGACTTGCTCAAAGGTGGGGATTGAGTAATGGAAAAAATGTTGTGCAAACAGAGGAAGATTTGAAGAAATTATTTCCAAAAAATAAATGGAATAAACTTCACTTACAAATTATCTATTACGGTAGAGAGTATTGCAAAGCCAGAGATTGCTACGGAATTTCTTGTAAAATCTGTTCTACTTGTTATCCTAATAGAAAAAAACCACTTATAACTAAGAAAGCATAAATAATGAAAATATTAGGAATTGGAAATGCAATTGTAGATGTAATTTGCAAAGTAGAAGACGATTTTATTACCAAAAATAATTTGACTAAAAGTACTATGAAGTTAATTTTTGATGATAAGGAGTTCAAAGAATTATTATCTAGTCTTAAAATAGAAAAAACTGTATCAGGTGGATCAGTTGCAAATTCAATTGTTGGCTTATCTCAACTTGGAAATGAAGTAGGTTTCATAGGTAAAGTAAATGACGATGAACTTGGTAGTAAGTATGAGGATGGCCTAAAGAAAGAGAATGTAAAGTATTTTTATTCTAAAAAAAAAGAAGAGCTTCCTACAGGAACTTGCTTAATTTTAGTTACACCAGACTCTGAAAGAACTATGTGTACTTTTTTAGGAACTGCTGGAAAAATAAATGAAAATGACGTCAGCACAGATGCAATTAAACAAAGCGAGCTAATATTTCTAGAAGGATATCTTTGGGATGAAGGAGAACCAAAAAGAGCATTTGAAAAAGCAATTCAAAGTGCAAATAAAGTAGCTATGTCTTTATCTGACCAGTTTTGCGTTGATCGACACAAACCACACTTTTTAGAATTAGTAAAAAAAAAATTAGATATAACTTTTGCAAATGAGCAAGAGATAATGTCTTTAATAGATGCAAAATCTTTTGATGAAGTAATAGATTTTTCAAAATCTCTTGGCAAAATAATTGTTTTAACTAGAGGTGAAAAAGGTGCTGTAGCTATTAATGGAGATGAAGTTGCTGAATGTGGAATAAAAAAAGATCTCAAAATTGTTGATTTAACTGGTGCTGGTGATCTTTTTGCAGCAGGGTTTCTTCACGGACATGTGAATAAAATGTCTTTAAATGAAAGTTTAAACAAAGGGACCGAAATGTCTTCAAAAGTAATTCAACAAATAGGTGCAAGACTATAAAAAATATAAAACTATTTTTTTTTTCTTTTAAAACTACCTTTTCCTTTTTTAGGTTTAACAACCCTTGTTTTATATTTTGGGGTTAATAAATCTTTGGCTATTTTATTTTTTTTTTTCACTAAATTATATAACCAGACTTTGAACTTTTAATAAAATTTTTATCATTAAATACATTATTAATTTTTTTCCTTAATCTATAAATATGAGTCTCTACAGTATGAGTTTCTAATTTTGAGTTATGACCCCATACTTCTGTTTGTAATTTACCTATATTTACTGGATTTTTAGAATTTTGGAGAAACATAATTATACTTGCTTCTCTTTCAGTCAAATCAAGTGACTTATCTTTGTTAAAAATTTTTCTTGAATTAAAATTTAATATATATTTTCCTAATACTATTTCCGACTGATGAATATATTTTTTTTTTAAAAAATTTATATTTATAGTTTCTACTAATTTCACAATTTCGATTGGAAATTGTTTAATTATTATTTGATTATTAATACTATTTATATTCTTCTTTGAGATTATCAAATAATCCTCTTGATTTTTTAAATTGTTTTCACCAAGTTCATTTTTTTTTAAATTTAGTAAATTAAAATTAAGAAAATTCTTTGTTTCATATAGGATTTCATATAAAATTTGAAAATCATAAATTACTAAAGTTTGTTTATTCATATATAAATAAGATATGACAATTGTAGTCAAAAATAAAGAAACTCTTATATTCGATGAATTTATTTTTAAATGCAGTATTGGCAAAAAAGGTTTTAGTAAAAAAAAAATTGAAGGTGACAAAAAAACTCCAAATGGAACGTTTTCTCTGCAATGCCTGTATTATAGAGCAGATCGAATTTCAAAACCTAAAACTGATTTATTATGTTTAAAAATTAAAAAGAATATGGGTTGGTGTGATGATGTTAATAATAAAAAATATTACAATAAGTTAATCAAAACAAATAGAATGATAAAACATGAAAAATTATTTAGAAAAGATTATAAATATGATTTATTAATACCTCTAAACTACAATACAAAAAAAATAACAATAGGACGAGGAAGTGCTATATTTATTCATTTAACAAAAAACTATAAACCTACTGCTGGGTGTGTTGCACTTAAAAAAAAAGATCTTTTAATTTTACTTAAATTAATCAATAAAAAAACCAAGATCAGGTTAGGTTAACTCCTTTGGCCAAATATATTTGACCCAATTCTTAAATAAGTAGCATTAAATTCTATAGCTTTTATATAATCTGAAGACATTCCCATACTTAATTCTTCAAGATTTATTAGGCTATTAAGTTCATTCATTGAAGAAAAAAACTTTGAAGTATCCTCACCAAATGGAGGAATACACATTAACCCTATAACATTAAGCCCTAAGTCTTTTGAATATTTATAAAAATCTAATAAATTTTCCTTTATTATTCCTGTTTTTTGAACTTCTTCACCAAGATTTATTTGAATAAATATTTTTGGTTTTTTATTTTGTTTTAATTGTTCATCTGCAATTTTTTTAGCTAATTTCTCATTATCAACAGAATGAATATAATCAAATAATTTTACTGCAAATTTTACTTTGTTAGTTTGTAATTTTCCAATTAAATGTAATTTGATTTTATCATTTTTTATCTTAACCTCTGACCACTTTTCAATTGCCTCTTGGACCTTATTTTCTCCATAATCAATGTGGCCATATTCAATGAGTGGTAAAATATGATCTATCTTAAATGTTTTTGAAACTGCTATGATTTTAGGTATTCTATTTTTAATATTTAATTCTAGTAGTTTAGAATTGATTGAACTTTGAATCGATATTAAGTTTTGAATTGTTGTATGCATAAAAATTATTTAAAAAAATATTACTTTATAGAAAAATTTGAAAAAAGTAACATTGATGTTCAACAAAAAAATACAGTAATTATTTATAGAAATTATAAAAACAAATATAAAATCAAAGAAATTATAGATCTTAAAAATTTTTGTAAAAAAAAAGGATTTAAATTATTAATTTCAAATAATATAAAGTTATCTATAAATTTAGATTTAGATGGCGCTTATATACCCTCATTTAATAGCGATTATAAACATTTAAGTTATTTTTTTAAAAAGAATTTTATACTTTTAGGTTCAGCTCATAATTTGAAAGAATTTAGAATTAAAGAAAAACAAAATGTTAGTGAGATTTTTCTGTCTTCATTATTTAAAAAAAATAATAATTATCTTGGGATTAATAAATTTAAAATATTATCCAATTATACAAATAAAAAAATAATAGCATTAGGCGGTATTTCTAAACAGAACCTTAAAATAATTAAGTTAACAAAAGCAATGGGATTTGCTGGAATTTCATACTTTAGGTAAAAAAAAAAGGCCCCTAAAAAGGGGCCCTTTTATATAGATTTGATTCTATTAATTAGAATGCAAATGATAAGTTAAGCTCGTATCCAGTGTTATCTGAAGTAGCAGTTCCACCCACGTTATCCATTTGAGCATGAGTTCCTGAAACAGTCAATCCACCAGTTGTGTATGAGAAAGATACAGCTGAAGCGTCTTGATCTTCTGCACTACCTTCTTCATCAACAGTAGATTGGTTTATTGAAACTGAAAGATCATCGCTTACAGCATATGATAAACCGATAGCTGTAAAGTCTTCATCGTCAGTTCCTGTTCCATAGTCAGTTTCGTTCATTTGATAACCAACTGAGAACGCACCTGCTGTATAAACTGCTGCGAACATTGTTAAGTCTGCACCGTTTGCAGCTGCATTGTTTTCACCCATTGCAGCGTAAACAGATAAACCATCAATTCCTGTGTACAATACACCATAGTCTACAGAGCTATCTAATGAAGATGTTCCATCAGATGGAATGTATGATGCTTTAAGCGCTAAACCATCCATGATTGTGTAGTCATACACAAATGAGTTCTGCGTATTAGGATCGTTGTTTGCTGCACCAAATTTTGTTCCAGCAAATGTAGTTCCGTGAGCTTCTTCGTTAGCTGTTGGAGTTACATCGTCCCAAGCACCAATCGGACCAGTACCACCGTCACCAACGAAAGTTAGTGTACCCATGCCGTCCATAGTGATTGCTATTTTGTGAGTATCTATAGCAGAACCATCAAGTTCTACTGTGTGAGAAATACTCATACCGTTATCCATCTCACCTGATGTTGTAAATGTGACTGAGTCAGTCATTGTCCAACCACTACCTTGGTTGTTGTTATCTTGTCCTGTGAAACCAATAGATGTTCCCATAGAAACAGATACGTCAGCAGCTTGTGCTGATGTAGCAACCAATGCAGTACCCAATGCTGTCAATCCTACTTTTTTTAGATTGTTCATATTGTTACCTTTCTTATTAAGTTTAATATTAAACAGGCTAGAATTACCAAGAATTTTCAGTATTTTTTAATAATATTTGTTTTTGGACCCTTATTTTACAAATATGTGATATTTTTACATCACTAATAAGTGTTATTTTATCTACTTTTTTTTGCTTATTTGAAAAATTTCTTTTAATTTTAAGTTTTTTTAATCTATTACTAATTTTAAGGAAATTTTAATGTCAAAATATAAAAATTTTATATCACTGATTCTTTTTGGGTTTATCTTAATAACCCTTACTTCTTGTAATGGTTTCAATCAAACTGATGCACGTAAATTTCCACCAAATCCTGAATTAAGGGTCAAAAAAAACCTTGAGGAAGGAAGAGGATTTAGACTAGACAGCGCAATTAAAAAAAATATGAAAAAAAGTGGAGATTTTCTTTTCGCAAGTGCCAATGAACTTTGGAGAGCGTCTCTCGATACAATAGATTTCATGCCTCTATCATCAGTGAACTATAGTGGAGGCATAATTATTACTGATTGGTATACAGATGGAGAAAATTTAGAAGAGTCTGTAAAAATTAGTATTCGTTTCTTAACAAATGAAGTTCGTGCAGACGCCCTAGACATAAAAATTTTTTATAAACAATGTAATCAAGTTGTAAATTGCAAAATATCTCAAAAAACAGGAACACTTGTAACCGAATTAAAAAAAGAAATATTAACTAAAGCAACAATTTATAAAAAAGAAAAAAAGGATAAAAACTTTAGAGAATATAATAACGCGATGATGGGCGATAACTAATCTTAAAATATCCAGGAAATAAATTTAAGACCTAAATAGATAATTGAATAGTGACTTCTAAAGAAAGATATAATTTTAAAACTGTTGAAAATAAATGGCAGAAAAATTGGAAAGACTCGAAGACTTTTTCATCAAAAATTGATCACAAAAAAGAAAAATTTTATTGTTTAGAAATGTTTCCTTATCCATCTGGAAAAATACACATGGGCCATGTACGTAATTATACAATAGGGGATGTATTATCTAGGTATAAAACATTAAAAGGATTTAATGTTTTACATCCAATGGGGTGGGATGCTTTTGGAATGCCAGCTGAAAATGCAGCTAGGGAAAATAATTTAGATCCAAAGGATTGGACAAATGAAAATATTTCAACAATGAAAGAACAACTAAAAAGACTTGGTCTTTCAATTGATTGGAATAGAGAAATTTCAACATGCTCCGAGGAATATTATAAACATCAGCAATTATTTTTCTTAGAGCTTTATGAAAAAGGTTTAGTTTATAGAAAAGAAAACTATGTCAATTGGGATCCAGTAGACCAAACAGTGCTTGCTAATGAACAAGTAATAGATGGTAAAGGTTGGAGATCAGGAGCAATAGTGGAAAGAAAAAAATTAAATCAATGGTTTTTTAAAATTTCCCAATTTTCCGAAGAACTTCTTGAAGATCTAGAAAAATTAAAAGAGTGGCCTAACAAAGTAAAAGTAATGCAAAAAAATTGGATTGGTAAATCTTTTGGTTGTGAAATTTCTTTTCAAACGGAAGGTGATCTTCCAGTTAAAGAAATTAAATGTTTCACAACTAGACCAGATACATTGTTTGGATTTTCATTTTTAGCTCTTTCAGTAGATCACGAAATTTCTAAATTCTTTTCTGAAAACAAAGAATTTCAAAAATTTAAGAAAGAATGTTCAAAGACTGGAACAACTGAAGAGGCAATAGCAATTGGAGAAAAAATAGGTTTCAAAACAAATTTAATGGCAATAAATCCTTTAAATCCAAGTCAAAAAGTACCAGTTTTCTTCGCTAATTTTGTATTAATGGATTATGGATTTGGTGCTGTATTTGGATGCCCAGCACATGACCAGAGAGATTTCGATTTTGCTACAAAATATAATTTAGAAATTAAAACAGTTGTAAAACCTATAGATGAAGATGATAAGTATTTGGTTCAGAATGAAGCCTATACTGGTTCTGGTGTAATAATAAATTCAGAATTTCTTAACGGTTTAAAAGTACCAGATGAGTCAATTCATAAGACAATTGATATTCTGGAGGAAAAAAAGATAGGTAAAAAACAAATTAATTTTAGACTGAAGGATTGGGGCGTTTCTAGACAAAGATACTGGGGGTGTCCAATACCAATGGCGTACGATGGAGATGGAAAAGTAGTTCCAATTCCTAAAAAGGATCTTCCAGTTAAACTTCCTGAAAATGTAAACTTAAATTCCAGAGGAAATCCTCTTGATTCTATTGATGAATGGAAAAATATAGAGATTGATGGAAAAAAATATAAAAGAGAAACTGACACACTAGATACATTTGTTTGTTCATCATGGTATTACCTGAGATTTTGTTCACCGCATGAAAAGAATTATGGATACAATAAAGATGAAATTGATTATTGGATGCCTGTCGATCAATATATTGGCGGAGTTGAACATGCAATTTTACATTTGTTATACTCACGTTTTTTTATGAAAGCATTAGGGTATAAAAATGAAAATTTTAAATTTAATGAACCTTTTAATGGGTTATTTACTCAGGGGATGGTTTGTCATGAAACTTATAAAGATCAAAATAATAATTGGCTTAGTCCAGATGATATAGAAATTTTTGAGGGTCAGTACCAAAAAAAAGGTGAACCAAATAGCAAGGTAAAAGTCGGTCCATCTGAGTCAATGTCTAAATCAAAAAAAAATGTAATTGATCCAGAAAATATAATAAATAATTATGGAGCAGATGCTGTAAGGCTTTTTATATTATCAGACAGTCCACCAGAAAAAGATGTTCAATGGTCAGAGCAAGGTATGATTGCATCTTATAAATTTTTGCAAAAATTATGGAGTTTGCATAATAAAATTAAAATTAAAATAAAAGCAAATATAGAGAACAATGAAAAAGAAATTGATTTAGAAAAGTTTACTAATCAAATGATTAATAAAATTACAAATAATCTTGAAAACTTTAATTATAATGTAATCATAGCTAATATTTATGAGACATATAATTATTTTAATAAGGAAATAGAAAAAAACATTAGCAGTAAAAGTTTAGAAATAAATTACATAAAAATATTAACATTATTTACTCCAGCAATACCTCATTACACCTCAGAATGTTTGGAGGATTTGGGCAAAATAAATGATATTGTTTGGCCAGATACGAATAAAGATTTCTTGTTAGAAGATAAAATAGATTATGTTATTCAAATAAACGGGAAAAAAAGAGCGATTTTAAAGGAAAATAGAGATATGGACCAAGAAAGCCTTTTAGTTAAGGTAAAAACAAATAAACTATCACAAAAATATATTAAAGATAAACCAATTAACAAAATAATTTTTGTAAAAAACAGGTTGATAAACATTTTGATAAATGAGTAAATTAATTATTAAATTAATATTTATTATTTATTTAGCATCAGCATTATCATGCTCTTATAAACCAATTTTTTCTGAAAAAAATTACAATTTTGGAATTGAAGAAATATCTTTTGCTGATGAAGGAAGTAAGGATATTAATAGAATTATCAAAAATAGATTTGATCTAATACAAGAAGTAAATAATAGGAAGCAGAAAAAATATTCTTTAGCGGTTAAAACATCTAAAATTAGAAATATAATTTCAAAGGATTCTAAAGGAGATCCTGTTAAATTTGAATTATTTATTATTGCTGATTATGAGATTATAGAAAATCAAAAAATTATTTTTAGCAAAATAATTGAAAAGAAAGAAATTTATGACAATAATTCCGACAAATTTAAATTGGGACAAGAAGAA
>CEUZ01162807.1_pt1 | contig 15241 bp, 12 predicted proteins | sample 361511 | NCBI WGS metagenome assembly CEUZ01 (sample SAMEA2622822, study PRJEB7988) | marine metagenome | biome: marine biome (ENVO:00000447); feature: surface water layer (ENVO:00002042); material: "saline water (ENVO:00002010), including plankton (ENVO:xxxxxxxx)" | depth 5 m
AAAGATCAAAAAAAATATTTCAGTTATTCTGATTTCCAAAAATCAGAGAGAGATTTTGCTTTTGTTATTAGTAAAGATATAAAGTCACAAGAATTAGTAAATATAATTTATAATATTGATAAAGAGTTGATAAGAAATGTAAAAGTGTTCGATTTATATGAAGGAGAAAATATACCCCAAGGATTTAAATCAATAGCTTTAAATGTGACGATTCAATCTTCAGAAAAAACATTAAGAGAAGAGGATTTAGAAAAAATAAATAAATTGATAATCTCTGAGGTTGAAGAAAAAACTGGTGCAAAAATAAGATCGTAATGAGTAATATCGATCATATTAGAAACTTTGCAATTATTGCTCACATAGACCATGGAAAATCTACTATAGCTGATAGAATTATTCATAAGTGTGGAGGCTTGTCAGAAAGAGAAATGAAGGAGCAAGTTCTTGACTCTATGGACATAGAAAGAGAGAGAGGCATAACTATCAAGGCACAAACTGTAAAACTTAATTATAAAGCTAAAAACGGTAAAGAATATATTCTTAATATAATTGATACTCCAGGTCATGTAGATTTTAGTTATGAAGTAAGTAGATCATTATATGCTTGTGAGGGATCTATCTTGATAGTGGATAGTACACAAGGTGTTGAAGCTCAGACTTTAGCGAACGTATATCAAGCATTAGATATTAATCATGAGATTGTACCAATATTAAATAAAATTGATTTACCTGCATCAGATGTTGATAAAACAAAAAAACAAATTGAGGATGTTATTGGAATAGACACTAATAACTCAATTAATTGCTCAGGTAAAACCGGAGAAGGTATAGATGAGATATTAGAACAGATTATTAAAGTACTACCTCCACCAAAAGGAGTTTCAAATGAAATTTTAAAATGCTTATTGGTTGATAGTTGGTATGACTCTTATCTAGGGGTGGTGATTTTAGTAAGGGTTATCGACGGTAAAATTTCTAAAAATATGAAAATAAAGATGATGTCTACCAACCAAGAGTATGTGATAGAAAAAGTTGGAGTATTTACTCCTAAACCAAAAAATATTGATGAATTGAATACAGGAGAAATAGGATTTATTATTACAGGAATTAAAAATTTATCAGAGACAAAAGTTGGAGATACTATTTGTGAAGCTAATAAACCTCTCAAAAGTGCTCTACCCGGCTTTAAACCGAGTAAGCCAGTTGTTTTCTGTGGATTATTCCCAGTAGATAGTTCGGAATATCAGAAATTAAAAGATGGTTTAGCAAAACTACAATTAAACGATGCAAGCTTTGCTTATGAGCCAGAATCATCTTCTGCATTAGGATTGGGTTTTCGATGTGGATTTCTTGGTCTGCTACATTTAGAAATTATAACTGAAAGATTAGAAAGAGAATTTGATATTAATTTATTAACAACTACACCAGGTGTAGTTTATAAAGTTTATCTAAATGATGGAAAGATTATTGAATTACAAAATCCATCTAGCTTACCAGATCCAACATTAATTAAATTTATAGAGGAGCCTTGGATTAAATCCACCATAATAACTCCAGATCAGTACTTAGGATCAATCATAAAGCTTTGCCAAGACAAGAGAGGAATTCAAACTAATCTAAGTTACTCTGGAAATAGAGCGGTGATTAATTATGAGATTCCATTAAATGAGGTAGTTTTTGATTTCAATGATAGACTGAAATCCATGACGAGTGGATATGCCAGTTTTGATTATGAGATTATAGGTCATAGAGAAGGTGAACTTGTTAAATTAGGCATACTGGTTAATTCGGAGCCAGTTGATGCACTGGCTATGATGGTGCACAAAGATTTTGCTCAATCGATTGGAAGAGATGTATGCGAAAAATTGAAAGATCTAATACCTCGACACAACTTTATGATACCAGTTCAGGCAGCTATTGGTGGAAAAATAATTGCAAGAGAAACGATAAAAGGTTTTAAGAAAGATGTTCTTACTAAAATACATGGTGGTGGTGCTAGAGATAGAAAAAGAAAATTATTAGATAAACAAAAAAAGGGAAAGGCAAGATCAAAACAATTTGGAAGGGTAGAAATACCTCAAGAAGCATTTATAGGAGTATTAAAAATAAATAAAGATAAATAATGAAAATTTTTGATTGTTTTTCATATTGGGATGAAGATCTTTTATTAGATTTGAGACTGAATATTTTAGATAAACACGTAGACTACTTTGTAATTACCGAAGGAGATAAAACATGGCAAAACAACCCTAAAAAACTTCAATTTGATATAGAAAAATTCAAAAAATTCAAAAAAAAAATTATTTATGTTCCAGTTACAGATATGCCAGATGGCGATAATCCCTATCTCAGAGAAAATTATCAAAGAAACTGTCTTGAAAAAGGATTAATAAAAGCTGATCAAAACGATATTATAATAATATCAGACTTAGATGAAATCCCAAATCCAAAAAATTTAAACAAATTTAAAAGTGAACAAAGATTTGCTGTTTTTAAACAAAAACATTTTTATTATAAATTAAACTTATTAAATATTAGCAGCCCAAACTGGTATGGAAGCAGGATTTGTATAAAGAAATTCTTAAAATCTCCACAATGGCTAAGAGATCTTAAATTTAAAAAAAGACCTTTTTGGAGGATCGATAAGTTAAGGTTAAATAATATTATCGAAGATGGAGGGTGGCATTTTTGTAATTTAAAAACTCCAGAAAATTTATTGTATAAATACAAAAATTTGTGTGAAACTAATGACCCATATAATTTTAAAGAGAAAATTGATGCAAAGTATTTAAACATTGAAAATATAAGTAAAATGATAAATGAAGGAAAAGATTTGATTGGACGTGGAGATATTTATCAAAAAATAAATTTTGATCAAAGTTTTCCTGATTTTTTAATAAAGAATAAAGAAAATTATAAAAACTGGATAGTTTAGTAAAATGAGATTAAAATTTTCATTTATCAAATTAATTATCATTTATATATTAATTTTCGCTTCTTTTGACTTTTTCTTTGGGAATATTTTTTTAAATCTTTTATATGAAAAAAACTATTTAATAAATCATGAGAAACAACTCAAAGCAGTGCAAGAAAATGAAAAAAAATTTAGAATTAAAAATGATTACTTTCACCATACATTAAAGAAAAATATCAATACTTTTGCTCAATGGGGTCCTTTTAAATATTCAATTTGCACAGATGAGTATGGTTTTAGAGATATCTGCGATAATAGAATAAAACATAAAGATAACATAATTTTGATAGGGGATAGTTTTACTGAAGGAATTGGATTGGAATATGAAAAAACGTTTGCTGGAATGATGACTAAAAATTGGAAAATAAATGTAAAGAATCTTGCTGTAGTATCTTATAGCCCTATTATCTACAAAAATAAGATTAAGTTTTATCTAGAAAAAGGAATCAAAACTAGTCACGTAATAGTATTTTTGGATATAAGCGATATTGATGATGAAAACAACTATTTTCACTGTGGGGAAAATAATTCAGTTTGTGCCAAAAGTGATAATCTTGAATATAAGGAATTAAAAGTTGAAAAGCAGAACGAAAACTTTCCTTTATACAAGGAGATCAAAAAAATTTTTAAAAAAACAAAAAGAAAATTTTTTCCTAAGAAACATATTTATGAGAAAGACTTCAAAAGAAGTTCATGGACATATATAGAAAATGATAAGATTATCGAAGAGGGAATAAATAAATCTCTATCAAATATGAATGAATTATATGAATATTTGAAAAAAAAAAAGATTTCACTTTCAATAGCAGTATATCCATGGCCTGGACAAATTCTACATGATAAAAAAAACTCTAAACAAGTAAAAATTTGGAGAAAATTTTGTGATGAAAAATGTACCAATTTTATAAACCTGTTTCCGTTATTTTATGAGGAAATACCAAATCGAGACCGAATGGAGATTATAGATCAATATTATTTAAAAAATGACGTTCATTTTAATGAGAGTGGACATACGAAAATATTTAATAAATTAAATAGCTTCAATTTTTACTAAAATGATAAAAAAAATTCTAATTACTGGGTGTTCGGGATATATCGGTAGTTGTTTATTAAACTTTTTAAGTCCAAGAAAACACATTTATGGTTTAGATAAAAAAATACCAAGCAAATGGATAAAAATAAAAAAAAAAAATTTTTATAAATGTAATTTACTCGATAAAAAAAAGTTAATAAGAGTTATAAGAAAAATAGACCCAGATTTAATTGTTCACTTGGCAGCAAAATCTACAGTAAATGAAAAAATAAAAAATATTGATTATATAAAAAATAATGTATCTGCCACAAAAAATTTAATTTCTACAATGAAAAATTTAAATATTACTAAAATAGTATATTCAAGTACTGCAGCTGTTTATAGGAGAAAAAATAAATTACTTTCAGAAAATGATAAGGTATTTCCAATAAATAAATATGGAAAAACAAAATTAAAAGCAGAAAAAATTATTTTAAATAATAAAAAAATTAAAAGTATTATATTGAGGTTTTTTAATGTTTCTTCTGCTTTAAAAAAACCATTGATTGGAGAGTTACATCAACCTGAAACTCATCTAATACCAGTAGCAGTATCCAAGGCTATGAGTAGAAAAAAAATCCTTATAAATGGCAATAATTACAATACTAAAGATAGAACATGCATTAGAGATTATATACATATTAAGGACATATGCAGAGCTATTAACAAATCAGCAAATTACCTTTTTCAAAATAATAGCAAAAGTTTAATTTTAAACGTCGGCAATGGCAAAGGATTATCAAATAAAGAAATTATTTTTCAATTACAAAATGTAATTAAAAAAGAAATTTTTTTTGAATATACAAAAAGAAGAAAAGGAGATAGTGATTTCCTAGTTTGTAATATTAAAAAGATTAAAAAAAAATTAAAATGGAAACCATTATATTCTAATATTAAGAATATAATTAAAGATGAAGTTTATTGGAATACGTTTTTATCGAAAAAAAAGATTAATAGAATCTAAATGATAAATGAAAGAAAAATAGTCTTAATCGCTTTCGCTACAAATGATCTTAAAAGAAGTGCCAAAAGGCTAAAATATCAAGCATTAAAAAGTAAATATTATACTGATATAAAAATTTTTTCATCTAATGATTTAGATGAACATACAAAAAGTTTTATAGATGATATTATTAAAAAAAACGGCAAAAGAGGTTTTGGTTATTGGTATTGGAAACCGTGTCTTATTTTGAAAATTCTAAAAGAATTAAAGGATAATGATATTGTCCACTACTTAGATATTGGATGCCATATTAATATCAACAATGAAAAGTTTAAAAGTTATATATCACTTTTAGATTCTAATTTTAAAGGATTAATGGCTTTTCAATATTATCCTCTTAAAAATAATGATGACATTACGAATATTAATTTTCCAAAAAGAGAAGAATATAAATTTACTAAGGCTGATCTGCTTAACTATTTTGGGTATTTAGATAATGATGAAATTATAAAATCCCCCCAATATTGGGCAGGAAGTTTTTTTATAAAAAAAAATGATTTTTGCATAAATTTTTTGGAAAGTTGGATCGATATATTTAAGAATAACTTTAATTTAGTAAATGACTCACCATCAATTAAAAAAAACTATCCAGGCTTTATAGAAAATAGACATGATCAGAGTATTTTTTCATTATTGTGTAAAAAAAATTCGATTTATTCAATATCAGCGTATGAGAGTGATTGGGCAATTAAAAATAATCAGAGAACGTGGGAACATAATCAATCAAATCCCTTTTTAGCAAAAAGAGATTTAGAATACAATATTCTAAAAAGATTTTTAAATAGACAAAAAAGGAATTTAAACAGATTAAAATATAAATTAAAAAATAGATTTAGATAATTTTATGAGTGAAAAATTAAGTATTTTTAATGTAACAAATAGAGCAGACCCATTACTTGAAAAACTTTATTGTATACCAGCTGGAGTGGGTAAAAATAATTTCCCAGTCAATTATTTGTCCTGTAAAACTGGTGATAATATTTATCACAAGGATCCATATTTTGCTGAATATGTTTTCCATTATTGGTTTTGGAAAAATATGCTAAAGGATTTTGATAATAATTCTTGGATTGGTTTCTGTCAGTATAGGCGATACTGGTTGAAAGAAGATTATGATAAAAATGTTAAAATAGATAGGAGTAATATAAAGAACAATATCTTATCCTCAGTTCCGTCTAGTTGGAAAGAATATGAGTCTATAATAGCAAAAAGAATTTATGTAGATAACCCAAAATTTATGAAGGTAATGAAAAAAGGATTAAGAAGTTTTTTAAAAGATCCTACAATTTTGTTTGATCAAAAAAAACAAACTATAAAACTCCATTTCGACATGTTTCATGGGTATGGAAAACTTGATAAAGCTATTGATTTATTAGACACGAATCATCGTGAAGATTTTAGGGAATATGTCAATAAAAATACATTTTTTAATCCTCATCATATGTTTATTACTAAACCTAAGATAATGCACGAATGGTTTAAAAGTGTTTTTGAATGGCTTTTCAAGTGCGAAGAAGTATTTGATTTTAAAAAGCTATCAGGATATGAAACAAGACTTTACGGATATTTAGCAGAAAGATACTTATCTTATTGGTTCAATAAAAATACTAAAACTGTTGAATGGCCATGGACTTTTGTAGATATGAATGAAGGGAAAAGAACTGATGTCTAAGAATATAAAGAATATATTAGTCGCTGGGGCTGGTGGTTTTATTGGTGGTCATTTAGTTAAAAGATTACTAAATGATGGATTTAATGTTGTAGGTGCAGATATAAAACCTTTAGAATTTTGGTTTCAAAAATTTGAGAACGCCAAAAATTTTTCTATGGATTTAAATGATTATCAAAATTGTATAAAAGTGACTGAGGGCATTGATGGTATATTCAATTTAGCTTGCAATATGGGTGGCATGGGTTTTATTGAAAACAATAAGGCAGAATGTATGTTGTCAGTTTTAATTAATACAAATTTACTAAGAGCATCGAAATTAAATAATGTTCAAAAACTTTTATACTCCTCTAGTGCTTGCATTTATAATACAGATCTTCAAAAGGATATTTTTGTAGATGGTCTCAGAGAAGAACAAGCTTATCCAGCAAATCCAGAGGATGGATATGGATGGGAAAAGTTATTCAGCGAAAGAATGTGTAGACATTTTTATGAAGACTTTGGTATAGAAACTCGAGTTGCAAGGTATCACAATGTGTATGGTCCTTTTGGAACTTTTGATGGTGGCAGAGAAAAAGCACCAGCAGCAATTTGTAGAAAGGTAATTGATGCAAAACTAAATAATAAAGATGTTATTGAAGTATGGGGTGATGGAAAACAAACAAGAAGTTTTCTTTACATAGATGATTGTATTGAAGGTACACTAAAGTTATTTAATTCCAATTTTAGAGAGCCTCTTAATATTGGAAGTGACGAACAAGTTTCAATAAATCAATTAATAGAAATTACAGAAAAAGTTTCAGGTTTGAAAGTTAAAAGAAATTATTTATTAGATAAACCCAAAGGTGTAAGGGGAAGGTCTAGCAATAATGATAAACTAAAAGATGTTCTAAAATGGAACTACTCAATAAAGTTAGAAGATGGAATAAACAAAACTTATTCATGGATCTATGAAAATATGTCTAAAAATGATCCTGATTCAAAAAAATTCACAAAAGCTGATTTAAAAAATATCAAATAACATTTATAAAATGGGATTAATATGGAGAGATGGCCGAGTGGTTTAAGGCGCAGGCTTGGAAAGCTTGTATACTGTTAAAGGTATCGTGGGTTCGAATCCCACTCTCTCCGCCATTAATAATGAATAAAATTAAAGTTTTGCTATATTAAATTATGAAAATAAAAATATTATTAATATTTATATTATTTTCACTTATTCTTTTATTAGTAGGCAGCACTAGCTACCTAAGATGTTCAAATATCAGTCTAAAAATATTTGATGATATATTGGGTTTTACAGGTATTGAGAGTGAATGCGATAAATTGAAAAAAGAAAATTTAGTTTATGTACCAGAAAGATTCAACGATTTAACCTTCAAAGTTGAAACTACATGTCCAAAAGATAGTAAAGTAATACTCATTATCGGACAATCAAATTCATCAAATAATCTTCTTAGCTCAATAGATAAAAGTACCAAAGATATTAACTACAATTACTTAAATAATAAATGTTATGAACTTTCTGAGCCAGTTCTTGGTGCCTCAGGCAATAAATCATCATTGACATCATCATTATCAAGCAAGATTAAACATAAAAAACCAATTATTTTCTTTACTGCCGGAATTAATGCAACATCTATAACCGATTGGTCTAATGAAAATGGATTTGCAAAAAAGATAAATAAAAATCTCAAAAAAATCCTTCATACAAATTCACTTAATTTTGTAATATGGATTCAAGGAGAAACAGACGCGAATACTAATATAGATTACATATCTCATTTTGAAAAAATGAAATTGTCTTTATTGAGTCAAATTAACGAAAAAAAAACTAAAAATAATAAATTTATTATAACTCAAACTTCAATATGTAATAGTAAAAAAGATATTGATTTAAATAACCAACAAAAGAAACTACAAATGATATTTGATGATGTTATAGTAGCAAGTGTTACGGATAATTTAGATGAAAACTTTAGATATGATGGTTGCCATTTTAATAAATTTGGAACAGAAGCAATTACGAATGAATTATCTGAAATTATAAATAAAGAATTTATGGTACAATAATAAGATGATGATTGATGTTTTAAAAAAGAGTATTAATTCTAAATTTTGGAATATTTTATTTAATAAATTTTTAAAAATTAATTTATTAGATTTGATTGATCCAAAAATTTTTATATTTAAACTCGATAATCTTAACCTTGATATAAAAATTTTCTATGATTTTGCACATAGAAATCCCCATACTAATTACATGGCTGATCAGGATGATACATACCAATCTAATCATGATATTGAGACCAAAAGTGAATTTAAAGATATTAAGATTCAAATAGAAAACTTCCTTGATAAAAAACTTAAGAATAAAATTTTTAAAAAAAATACTTTAGGAAAATTTAAATTAAAAAGTATGTGGTTTGTAATTATGAAAAAAAATTCTCATCACAATATGCATTCTCATCCTAAATCTGCTTTTACTGGAGTCATATATTTAAAAGTAAATAAAAATGAGGCGAGTAGTGCCTTAAAAGTATTAATTCCTAAATTTAACAAAGATAAGTATAAATTAGATAATTTTTATAATCAAATCATTGATAAAAAAACAAATTTAATTGACGAAAAAAAAAATCAAACTGAATTAATTGATAAAAAATTATTTAATTTTATACCTGATAATAACGACATGATTGTTTTTAATTCATATATGATACACGGAATCGACAAATACGAGTCAAAAGAGGATAGAATTGCATTAGCTTGGGATGCAGTTTATACAATTTAGAAAATGGGATTGAGAAAAAAAATTAGACAATTTATTTATAGACGTAGGTTTAAAGATTATGATTTAAAAAAAAAAAAATTTGAAAATCATAAAATACTTATTACTGGCACAAATTCAGGAATTGGACTTGAATTAACAAAAAAACTAATTGCAATGGATAATCTCGTTTTTGCAATATTTAATAGCTCATCAAACAATTTAGAAACAATTAAAAATGATAATTTAACTTTAACAAAGTGTGATTTATCTAATCTAGGAGAAATTGACAAAATCAAAGATTTGTTACAAAAAAACGATTTTGATATCATAATCAATAATGCAGCAAATTTTGGAAGTGATAATCAAAATGTTCATAATACCGATTTTGATTCTTTTTCTAGAACAATAAATTTAAATGCTTTATCTGTTCTTAAAATTATTAGTATCATTTTGAATAGTAAAAATAAGGGGAAAAATCTGAAAAAAATTATTAATATCTCAAGCGAAATGGGAAGTATAAATAACAATAAAGATGGAAATTTTTATATCTACAAAACTTCTAAGTCTGCACTTAATTCAATTACAAAAAACTTATCAAATGATCTATTCAATCAAAATAAAACTATAGTTTTTTCTATTCATCCAGGGAGCGTTAAATCTAAAATGAATTCAAGTGGTTTGATTTCTCCAGAAATTTGTGCAAAAAATATTATTCAGATGATTATGGATAGTGACAACTCATATAATGGTAAGTTTATAGACCTAGGAACAAACAAAGAGATAAGCTGGTAACTTATAAAGGCCTTTTTTAGCAATATTTGTCTAAATAGAAAATTTTTGAGAAAATTGTCAGATTATTATTATTTATCAACACTTTTAAGGCATCTCTTGAATATGCAATTTTATTTAATTAAATAAAAATGATATAATTAAATTTTCCAAAATAATTAAAATGATAAAAAAAACCAACAATTCTTCATACCAGGCTGACTCAATTAAGGTGCTTAAAGGGCTTGAGGCTGTAAGAAAAAGACCAGGAATGTATATAGGAGATACAGATGATGGAACTGGGTTACATCATATGGTCTATGAGGTGGTTGATAATTCAATTGATGAAGCACTAGCCGGCCATTGTCGAAATATTACTATTTATATTAATTCTAATGGAACAATTACCGTCCAAGATGATGGAAGAGGAATCCCAGTTGACATTCATAAAAGTGAAAAAAAATCTGCTGCAGAAGTAATTATGACTCAATTACATGCTGGTGGAAAGTTTGATCATGATTCTTATAAGGTCTCAGGTGGTTTACATGGCGTAGGAGTTTCGGTTGTAAATGCGTTATCAGAAAAATTAGAGTTAGAAATTGAGAGAGATGGAAAAAAATATTTTATAGAATTTAATAACGGTGAAGCTAAATCACCGCTAAAGGTTGTAGGCAAATCTAAAAATTGTGGAACTAAAATTACTTTTTTACCTTCAAAAGAAATTTTTTCGTCAACAAAATTTAGCTCAAATATTATTCAAAAGAGAATGAGAGAGTTAGCATTCTTAAATAAAGGTATAAAAATAATAATTATCGATGAAACATTAAAAAAAAGCAAATCGATAGAATTTAAATATGATGGTGGAATAATAGAGTTTGTTGAATTTTTAGATGAAAAAAGAGAAAAATTACAAAATAAAAATGGTAATAATCTATTTAAAAAACCAATTTTTATTCAGGGTGAAAAAAATAATATTGAAATAGAGTGCTCATTAAAATGGAATGCAGGATATAGCGAAGATGTTTATCCTTATACAAATAATATTTTTCAAAAAGATGGAGGTACACATTTATTAGGTTTTAGAAGTGCTCTAACAAGAATTATAAATAAATATGCTAATGAAAATAATTTACTCAAAAAAAATAAACTAGCAATTTCAGGAGATGATATTAAAGAGGGTCTAACTTGCGTTTTATCAACAAAAATACCTGATCCAAAATTTTCTTCACAAACAAAAGATAAATTAGTTTCATCGGAAGTTAGAAATATTGTTGAAACGATTATAACTGAAAAACTTTCAATATGGTTTGATCAAAATCCTTCAGTCTCTAAAGTTATTTTAGCAAAAATTATACAGGCTGCGCTTGCCCGAGATGTTGCAAGAAAAGCTAGAGAAAATGTAAGAAGAAAGGGAGCGCTTGAATTGACTGGTTTACCAGGCAAATTGGCTGATTGTCAGATAGGAAAACAAGATGGAACTGAACTTTTTATTGTAGAGGGAGACTCAGCAGGCGGATCTGCTAAACAAGGAAGAAATAGAGAAAATCAAGCGGTTCTCCCCCTGCGAGGTAAAATTCTCAATACTTATGTTGAAAATAAAATGAAAAAAAATGGAAACGGTAGTGAATTACGAACAAAAACATTATCAAAAATGATTTCTTCAAATGAGATAGTTACGTTAATTAATGCTCTAGGATTAGATCCTAAAAATGAGGAAATAGATCTTAAAGACCTTAGATATGGAAAAATAATTATAATGACGGATGCTGATGTAGATGGTTCTCACATTAGAGCATTACTTCTTACATTTTTTAATAATAAGCCATTCAATAAATTAATTGAAAATGGGCATATCTATCTTGCTCAACCACCTTTATTCAAAATAAATAGAGGATCAAAAGCAACATATATTAAAGACGAAATTGAATTAGAAAAATATGTTCTCAAGTATTCCAAAGAAATAAAAAAATTTAAAAAAGGTAGTAAAGAGTTTAAAAAAGTATATGAGGATGAAAAGTCAAAATTGAGTATACAACGTTTCAAAGGATTAGGTGAAATGAACCCTGATGAATTGTGGAGCACAACGCTAAATCCAGAGACAAGAAATTTACTGCAGGTTCAATACTCAAAAGATTTAAAAAAAGATCAAAATATAATTCATACTTTAATGGGTAATGACGTTAGTTTGAGAAAGGATTTTATCGTTGCTAACGCTATTAATGTTTCAAACTTAGATATTTAAAAAATGAAGTTTATCGAAACTTCTGATAACTATTCACTTAATAAATCTACATATATTAACCTAAGATGGATAGCTTATATAGGTCAATTAATATCAATTCTAATAGTGCAATTTTTTTTAGAATTTAAATTTAACTATGAATACTGTGTATTAATAATTGCTATAAGTATTATTTCTAATATTTACTTAAAATATAAAGTTAAAAGTAATCAATTAAATAATTCATTATCAACCATATATTTAGGATTTGATATTATTCAACTTGGACTATTATTTTTTATTACTGGAGGAATTACTAATCCCTTTATTTTTTTAATTATTATTCCAGCAGTTTTTTCTTCTCAATATTTAAGCATTTTAAGCTCAATTATATTAGTCTTATTAACTTGTCTAAATTTAATAATATTAACTTTTTATCGTCTTGACTTACCTCATCCCAAAGATTTGCATTTTCATGTTCCCGATTATTACTTATTTTCAATACCTCTAGCTATTTTAATTGGTTTGCTATTTTTAGTTTATTTCGGAGTAAAATTTGGATCTGAAAATAGATTAAGAAAACAGGCCTACGATAAAATGCAAGAAATAATGGCAAAAGAAAATGAACTTGTCTCTCTAGGGGCGCAAGCTGCAGCTGCGGCTCATTCTTTAGGAACACCTTTATCTACAATTCTATTAACAACTAAGGAACTACAAAAAGAGTTTGGAAATAATTCTAAAATACAAAATGATCTTGACCTTCTAGTAAGTCAAAGTAACAGATGTGGAGAAATTTTAAAAAAACTCTCTCTAAATCCAACTATCGAAGATGAATTTTTAGATTCTGAAATTTCTTTAAAAGATTATCTTGATGAGATTGTTAGATCTTACAAAGAGATCAGTTCAAAAAATTTTGTTATAAATACAGATAATTATGATTATAATTTTAAAATATCTAAATCGCCTGAAATAATTTATGGTTTAAGAAATTTTATAGGAAATGCTAATAAATTTAGTGTTAATAAAGTCGAAATTTTTTTAAAAAGTGACAAAAAACTTACCGAAGTACTTATACGCGATGACGGTCCAGGGTTTCCTAAAGATTTGATAGATAAAGAGAGATTAGGAGAACCTTATATAAGAACTAAGAATAGTGAACAATTAAATAAATATGGATTAGGTCTTGGAACTTTTATTGGAAAAACTTTACTAGAAAAAAATTATGCAAAAATAATATTTGAGAATTTAAGAAAACAGGCAGGCGCTCAAGTATTAATCAAATGGAAAAATAAGGATCTACTTAAAATTTAGTTTAATTTCTTTTTATTTTCAAATAAGCCACTTAATTGGCTGATCATAACATCACCTAATTCTTGAACATCTGTGATTTTAATTGCTTTGTTATAATATCTCGAAACATCATGACCAATACCAATTGCAAGAATTTCTATATCACTTTTATTTTCTATAAATTTTACAGTTTTCTTAAGATGTCTTTCTAAAAAATTACCAGAATTGACTGAAAGAGTTGAATCATCAACTGGAGCTCCATCTGAAATTACCATTAAAATTTTTCTTTCTTCTCTTCTTTTTTTCAAACGATTAAATGCCCATTGAATAGCCTCACCATCAATATTTTCTTTAAGAAGTCCTTCTTTTAACATAAGTCCCAAATTATTTTTTGCCTGTCTCCAATGCATGTCCGCACCCTTGTAAATAATATGTCTAAGATCATTTAATCTTCCTGGGTTCTTTATCTTACCTTTTGAATTCCATTCCTCTCGACTTTGTCCACCTTTCCAATTTTTAGTTGTAAAACCCAAAATCTCAACTTTAACTGAGCAGCGTTCGAGAGTTCTTGATAATATATCTGCACATATAGCGGCTATTGTGATTGGTCTTCCTCTCATCGAACCAGAATTGTCAATTAATAATGTTACAACGGTATCTTTAAATTCTAAATCTTTTTCTTTTTTAAAAGAAAGAGAATTTTGAGGGTCCAAAATTACTCTGGCCAATTTTGAACTATCTAAAAGTCCTTCTTCTAAATCAAATTCCCACGATCTACTTTGTTTTGCTAATAACTGTCTTTGTAGTTTATTTGCAAGTTTTGTTATTAAATCCTGAAAAGATATAAGTTGTTGATCTAAATTTTTTCTTAATTTTTTTATTTCCTCAATATTTTCTAAAGTATCTGCTTTTGCAATTTCATCAAATTGACTTGTGAAAATTTTATATTCTTTTTCATTAATATCAAAATTTGATCTTTGTATGACGTTCTCATTACTTTGTTTTTCACTATCAGTATCAACTAAATGTTCGTCAATTTTATTTTCACTAAAGTCATAGTCAGAATCTAATCCATTCTGATCTTGTTCTTGCTCACTTTTTTCTTGTTGTCCATCTGATTGGTCATCATTGTTTTGTTTATCGTTATTCTGATTGTCGACATCTTGTTCCTCTTCTTCCTTAGTATTGTCATCATCAGCTTCAAAGATATCCATTTCTTTAAGAATTTCTGAAAACTTAGAATTATAATTTTGCTGATTCTCAATATTTTTAATTAAAAATTCTATATGATCTTTAAAAGATGAATTAAAATCGTTTTCCCAGAATCCTAAAATTTTTTCTGATAAGGGATTTAATTTTACATTAAAGAAATTTTTAAGCATATACAATTCAAACGCTTCATTAATTGCTACATCCTCTTTTTTTTTTAAAATATCTTTTCGTTTAAGACTGAGTTTAAGAGAATAATTTTCCCTAA
>CEUZ01127736.1_pt1 | contig 15237 bp, 18 predicted proteins | sample 361511 | NCBI WGS metagenome assembly CEUZ01 (sample SAMEA2622822, study PRJEB7988) | marine metagenome | biome: marine biome (ENVO:00000447); feature: surface water layer (ENVO:00002042); material: "saline water (ENVO:00002010), including plankton (ENVO:xxxxxxxx)" | depth 5 m
GTCGCTTCATGAGAAAAATTCGGATCCCAATTCATGAACATATTAATAAGAAGGCTTAGGGAAAGAATCAATGTAATGAGAATCGCGCCAACCGACACCCAATCCCCTTGTCGTGGCAAACGCTTACCAAAAAAGATATTGATGGTGAACGCCACTAATGGCAAAAAAAGAATGAGCAAACTAAAATCGGTAATGATATTGCCAGTCATCATTGTCTGAGCTCGCTCACTTCATCCACGTTAATGGTATTAAAATTATTAAAAATGTTGATAATAATTGCCAAGGCTACGGCCGCTTCTGCAGCTGCTAGCACAATAACAAACAATGCATACACATGACCGGCCATATTCATGCCGCCGAATCGGGCAAAAGCCAAGAAATTCACATTAGCTGCATTCAGGATTAATTCAACCCCCATGAGCACTGCCACACCATTTCTACGGGTGACAACACCATATAACCCTAAAGAGAACAGGATGGCGCCAACAAGCAAATAATTGGTCAAACTATCCATTAGTTTTCCTTCCGAGATAAGGTCGTAGCACTAATCAATGCACCGAGCAATAATAGGGATGCCGCTTCAAAAGGCAGTAAATAGTCCATCATGAGAAGATGCCCCAATGCTTCAGCTGTATCCGCCGGTTCGGTATTGGCCAATTCAACCCATGGTGTATTGAACACCATATAACCAAGAACACCAACAAATCCGAGAACGACAATGGCACCGGCACTTTTTTGCATGGATGCATGACTAATATTCACAGACGTAATCTTATTGGTAAGCATAATCCCAAAGATAATCAGGACAAGAATACCACCCACATAAACCACCACTTGCACTACGGCTAGAAAATCTGCCCACAGGAATACATATAGCCCCATCACACCCACAAAGGTGAACAGTAATGCATAGGCCGAATACAACAGGCTTTTACTTTGGACCACCATAAACGCAGACCCAATGGTAATGCCAACAATAATCCAGAATACCATATCAGCCATTATGCTTCTGCTTCCGGTTTGGGATTTTGAAGGCCATCTTTTTGTTCCGGTCTTAATTTTTTAGCGAATTGATAAATTAAATCGGTTCTGTCAAATTCTGAAAATTCATAATCGATGGGATGCTTTGAACTATTAGGTCCACCCACCATAAAAATACATTCTTCCGGGCATGGATAAGCACAAAGGTTGCAATAACAGCATTCAGACATATCGATGGTAAACCGGCTTACCACCAGAGCTTTCTTTGTGCCGTTGGAGGTTTCACCTGTATGTTTAACCTCAGGAATATCCTCACCACGATTAGGTGCTTTAATTGTATCGATCTTGATACAATCTACTGGGCATGCTCTTTCACATTTGAGGCATCCGATACAATCGTCAATATCCACATGAAGGCGAGAACGAATCACATTATAATCTTCATGCTCAAAGCCAATATTCCGTTCAGGACGTGGCCACCGTTCTTCCGGGTACTGCAGGGTTACGTTATCCCGTTTAATATTCACCATATGACGCCAGGTAATGCGCATACCTGTCCAGAGGGTGTTTACGGTATCATATATGTTTGCAAAATATTTAGACATAGTTTACCCGACAATCAATTTCCAAATGCCCACACCAAAAATGTTAAACATGGCAATAGGAATAAATACTTTCCAGCATACGTGCATGAGCTGATCCACCCGCAACCGTGGGAAGGTCCAGCGGAACCACATCATGACAAAGATTAAGAAAATTAATTTCCCCATAAACCAGAAAAGTCCCCAAGCACCTGTATCAAACATCCCCGGTATTGGACTTTGCCATCCACCGAGAAATCCTGCTACTGCCAATCCGCTTACCACAAGCATATTGGCATATTCACTTAAGAAAAATACGGCCCAGCGAAAACCGGAATATTCAGTCATCCACCCCGCCACCAATTCTGACTCTGCTTCCGGGATATCAAATGGCGTTCGGTTTGTTTCGGCCACGGCACTAATAAAAAAGATGAAGAATGCAATAAAAGTAAATGGATTATTAAAGATGATCCAATTGGGCAAAATACCCCATACATTTCCTTCCTGGAAATGAATCATTTCCTGAAGGTTCATGGTCCCCGCCATCATAATGGGCACAATAATGGATAGTCCCGCAGGAATCTCGTATGAAATAATTTGTGCAGCAGATCGCATGGCGCCATAGAGGGACCATTTATTATTGGACGCCCATCCGGCCATAACAATGCCAATCACACCGATGGACCCTACTGCAATAATGTAGAATACACCAACGTTAAAGTCTGCCACTTGAAGTACAGAACTGAATGGTACAGCAGCCAGCCCTAAGAATGCACCAATGAAAATAATGTATGGTGCCATTTTAAATAAAAACTTATCAGAGGTTTCGGGAACTGTATCTTCTTTCACCAATAGCTTAACTGCATCTGCTGCTGTCTGGAGCAATCCCCATTTACCGGCGTGAAGTCCCGGCCCCTGTCCCATGGGCCCGATCCGATCCATCATGAATGCAGATACTTTCCGTTCCACATAAACGGCCACCATGGCATTTAATGCCATGATCAAAAATAAAGGCACGCCAGAAATGATCACCGCCAACAAAAATGAAAGGATGGGAAAATCACCAATAGTGGCGAACCAATCTATGAGCATATCAACGGTCATCGATCAATCTCTCCCAATACAATATCTAAACTACCCAAAATGGCAATCACGTCTGAAATCATCCAGCCCCGAGACACTTCATCCAAAACGGATAGGGCAGTAAATGCGGGCGAACGCATCTTCACACGATACGGTGTGGGTGTACCATCGCTCATGATATAATAACCAAGGTCACCACGAGGACTTTCAGTCCGGCGGTAGACAGACCCTTTTGGTGGTCTAATTTTTTTCGGTAGCATTTGGTGTACATCACCGCCGGGTATATCTTTTAATGCCTGACGGAGAATTCTTACACTTTCCTTAATCTCAAGCATCCGGACCCAGTATCGGTCAAAACAATCACCCAGAGTTCCAAAATGGCCATCCCCAATAGGGACTTCAAAATCAAATCGATCATAAATGGAATAGGGCTCATCTTTTCGAACATCCCACTTTACACCGGAACCGCGAAGGTTTGGCCCGGTCACACCGTAACTCACCGCCACATCTGCAGGAATCACACCTACGTCAGCGGTCCGTTCTACAAAAATCTTATTGTATGTTAGAAGGTTGTTGTACTCCTCAATCTGGGATTCAAAATAATCCAAAAACCCGATACAGATTTTTTGAAAATCTTTGGGTAAATCATGAGAGACCCCGCCAACCCACATATAATTGTATAGGAGTCGCGCACCACAGGTGTATTCAAACATGTCCAAAATGCGCTCCCGATCCCGGAGCATATATAAGAATGGTGTAAATGCACCGATGTCTAAACCGTAAACGCCTAAGGCCAAAAGATGGCTGGCAATTCGATTAAGTTCACCCATGATCACGCGAATATAGTCCACCCGCTCCGGTACTTTGATTTCCATGAGTTCTTCTATGGCCACTACATAACCGAAGTTAGAATTCATAGCGGCCAGATAGTCACATCGATCCGTAAATGGAATCACCTGTTCATAGGTTACATTTTCAGAATGCTTTTCAAAGCAGCGGTGGAGATAACCCAAATGCGGGCGAATCTCCGATACAATTTCACCATCGGTCATCACTTCAAGTCGCAACACACCGTGGGTACTGGGGTGCTGAGGCCCGATATTCAGGATCATTTGATCGCCTTTAACTACTCCCATCCGTCTTCTTCCTTCATTTTGGGAACCACAATTCCATGGTAGGACTCTTGTCCTTCATAATCTTTTCTCAAAGGCCAACCTTCCCAATCATCAGGGCATAAAATTCTTCGCATATCCCGGTGACCTTCATATACAATACCATACATATCGTATGTTTCACGCTCGAACCAATCGCCGATCCGCCATAACTGCTCGATGGATGCCACTTTAGGATTTTCACGATCATGGGAAATGATTACTTCAATCTTATGGCGATGCTCCATGGAGTGAAGATTGTACCGAGTTTCTAGATGACCTTCTTCTCCAGTATCTACACCGGTGAGACATTCCAATTGATCAAAGGACAGGTTGGGATCGTTTTTCAGAAAAGTAGCTATATCCAACCATTGATCTCCTTTGAGCTCAACTTGATGGTCGGCCAGATCTTCTCGTTCAACGATCGTGCCGGGAAATTGGCTTTCGATCGCCGCTTTAATTTCGGCTGATGTCATGCAATTTTTCGGGTGAGCGGACGCTCAGTTTGAATTTTTTCTTGAAGCTTTAAGAGGCCTTCGATCAATGCTTCGGGCCGTGGTGGACATCCGGGGACGTACACATCTACAGGCACCACCAAATCAACGCCTTTTAATACGTGGTATCCATGCTGCCAATATGGGCCGCCGCTGGTGGCACAACTTCCCATAGAGATCACATATTTCGGATCCGCCATTTGCTCATATAATTTTTTTACGCGGAGGGCCATTTTCATGGTCACCGTACCCGCCACAATCATCACATCCGCTTGGCGAGGTGAAGAGCGGGGCATCATACCAATCCGTTCCAAATCATGGCGACTGGCTGCAGATGCCATCATCTCAATGGCACAGCAAGCCAACCCAAACTGGAAATACCATGGTGATGTGGATCGAGCCCATCCCAAGAGTTTATCTAAGGATGCTACAATTACATTATCTTGAAATTTATTTTCTAAAACACCCATTATGCCTCCTCCGAAGTTTTGGGTTTCTCAATCAGGCTGGCATATCGTCCGCGACCGTATTTCACATTGTATTTGACCCAGTCCAGATCGGCGCGCTTCCATACATACGCCAATCCAACAATAAGGATAAGCAGGAAGATGGCCATTTCAACAAAAGCGAGCATGCCAAGATCATTAAAGACGACAGCCCATGGAAAAAGGAATACAACTTCAACATCAAAAATGAGGAAAATAAGGGCGACCACATAAAAGCGAATATTAAACTGAACCCATGCTGAACCTTCCGATTCTTCTCCACATTCATAGGTGGCCAGTTTATCCGGATTGGGATTATTGGGTGCAACGAGCTTTTGGATGAGCAACGGCACATAGACCAGCACAATGCCCATGAGGATGAAAATAAATATGGTTCCGAAGTCGCGATACATTGATTTTTCGGCTCGTTTAGAGTCAGCGAATTTAGAATTTAAAATTGAGATTCGTCAAGGTAAACTTCACGAATTTTTGGACATTTTTTCCGTCGGTATACAATTTTTCGTAATTCAAATGAATTCCCTTTGATGTCCCCTAGTTTACCTCACTAAATTCGTCGCCTAATGTTTGCGTTTAATTCTCTCATAGCTGGACTCATGCCCTACTTCCCTAGGTGGTTTGTTCGCCCATTCGCCAAACCCTATGTGGCTGGTGAATCTTTGAATGAAGCCATAGATATTGTCCGAGATCTGAATAAAAAAGGATATGCAGCCACCATGGATATTCTGGGCGAATTTGTGGAATCCACAGATGAAGCGAATCAGATCAAAGATGACTATGCTCAGGTCATTCAACGCATTGCTGAGTATGGATTGGACAGTACCATTTCCGTAAAACCAACCCACTTGGGATTAGGCCTGGATGATGCCTTGGGTGAAGCCAATATTATGGCATTGGCCCAATCCGGAAAAGATTATGGGGTGGGTGTTACCATTGATATGGAGAATTCGCCCTATACCTATCAGACCTTTGATATATATAAAAGGGCCTTATCCATCCATGATAATATGGGGACGGTGATTCAAGCTTACTTATACCGCAGTTTGGATGATATTAAATCGCTAGACTCCCCCCGCCTCAACCTCCGAATCTGCAAAGGTATATATAAGGAGTCTCCTGAAATCGCCATCCAGAATAGAACTGCCATTAATAACAATTATGTGGAGATGGCAAAAACGCTTTTGAATGGCGACGGTTATGCCTGCCTCGCCACCCACGACCTCTCCCTTATTGACCGGCTAGAGGCCCTCATTGAATCTGAAAATATTCCATCAGATCGGTTTGAGTTTCAAGTCCTCTATGGGGTCCCCATGAGAAATCGACTCGAAGCATTAAAAGCCAAAGGATATAAAGTCCGCGTTTATGTGCCATTTGGTGAAGCCTGGTTTGAATATTCCGTCCGGCGATTAAAGGAAAATCCGAAAATTATTTCTTATGTAATGGGGAATTGGTTTAAGAAATAAGTGTTAACGTGTTAATGTTTTTACGTGTTGGCGTATATTCTACCTGAACATGAACACACTGGACACCATAAGACGCATATTTGAATTAAAAACCATCGCTGTGGTGGGAATGTCACCCAAACCGGAGCGCCCCAGTCATTATGTTTCATTATATTTACAGGAAAATGGTTATCAAATCATTCCGATCAACCCCGGCCATAGTGAAATTGCAGGATTGAAATGCTATCCATCACTTTTGGATATTTCAGAAAAAGTAGATATAGTGGATGTTTTCCGGCGTTCTGAATTTGTGTTTCCTATCGCAAAAGGAGCGTTTAAAATCGGTGCCAAAGCCCTCTGGTTGCAGGATCATGTAATCAATGAAAAAGCGGCACAGTTTGCAGAAAATAATGGGCTATTAGTTGTCATGAATGACTGTATGCTACGACGACATCGGCAACTGTCGTTAGAAATTAAAAAGTAATAATTAACAATTTTTTAAATAACATCCTTTTGTTAATAAAAATGTTCTTCAAGTATTCAAACAATATTTTGACCGGCTAATGGTCTTTTTTACATTACATGGGTATAAATCGTTATGATGCACAAGTTCTTTATTTTTAATTGGTTTTCATTGATCATTTTTACCTCTGTTGGGACTGCCCAGATACCTAGATATGGGCTATCGACCCGAGTAGAACTCCACATGCTTCCGGCTGTCACCAGCACACCGATCGACCCTACCTGGCACCCAAACGGTTCAGCCTTGGCATACTCGATGCGCGGTGATATCTGGGTTCAGACCATCGGGACAAACCATGCTCGGGCAATCACTCAAGGGCCCGGCTATCACTTTGAGCCTGCATGGAGTCCGGACGGTAAATGGATCGCTCTAACGGTAGATATTAATGGTCAACTTGACATCGCTATGGTAAGAGGTGATGGCACGGCGTTTAGAAACCTGACCTCTAATACTGCGGTGGATATTCAACCTGCCTGGACGCCCGATGGGCGCTTTATAGTGTTCGCTTCAACCAGCGAGCGGGATTTTGACATAATGAAATTAGAAGTAGCCACCGGCTCCATTGATACACTTATAGGCGGACCCGGCAACCAGTTCCAACCTGCTCCTTCTCCAGATGGCACACAACTTGCATACATAGCAAAGGTTGTGGGTTACTTGGGAAGTGGTGGTATTTGGACAATGCCCATGTCAGGTGGAAAATCCCAACTCGTTCACTATGAAGAAACCAGCTACCGGCCTGTCCCAACCTGGACACCCGATGGCTCCAACATCGTGTTTGCTTCGGACGCGGCCGGGTCCTATGATCTCGCAATAGTTCCGTCAGCGGGAGGCAATCGAGTTCGTTTGACCTCGCAGGCACACGACGAATTTGCACCGGCAGTGAGTCCCGACGGCAAACTAGTGGCATTCGTCAGTAATCAAAATGGCCCTACTACACTGTACCTGACATCCCAATTTGGCGATGGAAACCAGGCATGGCAACCAATCACGCCGCTCCAACTATCGCCACAATACGAAACAGCCACACTACAGGGGCAAGTGACCGGACCCAATGGCAGGATTGTACCGGCCCGCATCCAACTCCTAGCATCGGACGGACGAGGCTACGTCCCCAACGGAATATTTCACAGAGTGAGTCCCGTCAACGAGATACACTACTTTCACTCAACAGGCGAATTCGAAGTCACAGTACCAGCCGGTGAAGTCCGTGTTGAAGCAATTCGGGGATTCGAGTGGATTCCAGCCGATATAACCATCTATGCTACCAAAGGAAAAACCATGACGGTCAAACTTCAAATGGAACGGCTCGCCGATCCTTACGCGTCCAGCTGGGTGTCGGGCGACACTCATGTACACGATCTCCACGAGGGACGATATGGCTTAACTCAGCAGGAATTTTTCAATCAATTACGTGCTGATGATCTTCATGTGACCCATGATCTAATCCACATGGATGGAACCAAGATTATGGGGCGATGGAGTGATCTAACGGGTGAGGATTATCCCGGATCTACTGACAACTACATCCTAAGGTATGCACAGGAGTTTCGCGGATCGTTCAGTCATGTCGCATTACTTGGAGTAACGGATTTCATTATGCCCCTCATTGGGGGTACTCGTGGTTCACCGTACCCCGCAGATGGTCTAAAAATCATGTATCTAGACAGCATCAATGTCATTGGAGGTCTAGGCGGTTTTCTACATCCCTACACTCCTAGCAACGGTAATGTTAACACCGCTGAGGGCGCAGCCCAATCTGACATACCCATTCACGTCATTCTGGAACGAGGTAATTTCTATGATGTGGTCTCCATAGCATCGGACGAAATATCCAGTGCTAAGATGTATTACCATATGCTTAATGTGGGTGCTCAGCTATCTGCAACCGGAGGTACGGACAACTTTTCCAATGTATGGAGAGATCCATCCGGTGGAACGGCACGTACCTATGCTCGACTTAATGGTCCACTCACCTGGAACTCGTGGATCGAAGCAGTCAGAGCTGGGCGTACGTTTGCCACTAATGGACCACTCTTGATGGCTAACGTGGATGGTCACGAACCTGGTTCGACCATTAGCGGTAGGGACCATGTGACGGTGTCTGCGGAACTCGCGACTATTGCACCTGTGGAAGTGATCGAAATCATCATAGATGGCAAAGTTGTACATATGATACCAATTCCAGAAGGTCAAAACCGGCTAGAAGTACAAGAATCCATACCGGTGAATGGAGCCCGCTGGATTGCAGTGCGGGCATGGGGTGGGAAGGCTCGGTACTCTGGCGACAATTATACTTTTGCGCACACCACCCCAGTGTATTTTTCCAATGCCCAACCCAACAAAGCTTCAAAAGCATCTGCCGCGTTCCTGACTGAGGTGATTCAAGAGATTTGGCGTCAAGTGGACCAGCGAAATGCGTGGTTAAAACCCGAAGATCGTGACACCTATCGCCAACACCTTAACGAGGCGTTGGCGCGTCTAGCAGACCACTAACTGGTTATGCCATGACGCTAACCGACCTCATTCTTATTTCTCAACTCTTTCACTTTAAAAACTTGGATGTGGTGGTCCTGTTTTTTGATGAAGTGCGGTATAATTAATCACTCCCCTCGTTTCCCCCATCCCATTTTCAGGCGAAGGGTGTGAAAATAATTGGAATCTTCAAAATCGATCATGCGAATACCAAATCCTGCCTTTTGAATAAATATTTTTGTATGTTGATTCAAGTATTCGCTGACTTGTCCATCCACGGCAAAGTCGATTTCAGCCATACCGCCTTCAGGAAATTGGATTTCTAAACTACGATCATCGGGTAAGACGATGGGCCGCAGGGATAAAGTGTGGGGGCTAATTGGCGACACCACAATGGCCTTCATACGAGGCATAACGATAGGTCCACCTACAGATAGGGAATAGGCGGTGGAGCCTGTGGGTGTGGCGAAAATGATTCCATCTGCTTTATAATCAGACACAAATCGATCATTTGCCAAGAGCCGCATATTAATCACGCGGTGGGACTTTCCCCGATCGATGACAAAATCATTCAGTGCATAAAATACTTTGGAACCATCTCCATTAATGATTTCTGCTTTCAGAACCATCCGTTTTTGAAGGCCATATTTACCTTTAGCGACCAAGTCCAGCCGATTAAACATATTATTTATAGTAACTTCAGCCATAAACCCAAGTTCTCCCAGGTGGATGCCGAGAATAGGGGTCTTGCGATGACCGACAGCACGGGCAGCTGATAGCATAGTACCGTCACCGCCAAGGGTCAGTAAAAAATCTGTTTTAAAAAAATCTTCTGCCGAATGAATGACTGAATATGGATGGGATGGTTCATCCTCCATTTGTTTTTGAATTCGCTTGGTAATATAGGGTGTTAAATTAGATTCATTCGCCCATGCCAAAATGGGATCCAGCAATTCCCAGAATCGGAGTTTATCGGTATTCCCCCAAATTCCAAAAGACTTCGGTTTTTTAACCCGGTGTGCCATTATGTTTCTGATTCACCCGATTCATTTTTTGCTGCCGCATCATCGGTCAATACTTGGATGCGTTGTTCTGCTTTATCCAAATGGGATCGAAGAGCTTCTGTAAGTTTCATCCCCGATTCAAACAAGGCCAGACTCTTTTCTAAAGATTCACTTTCCCCTTCTAAGGATGTAACAATCTTTTCCAGTTCGGCCATTGTCACTTCAAATTCAAATGATTTATTTTTAGACATAATTAAATTTAATCCATATATGAATAATTCTCAATTCTCCTTACCAAAAGACTTTTTCTTTATTGCTTCAAATTCACCATCCCCTGTTTTCAATATAAATAAATCTCCCTCCGAAAGGTCATCCGTTTTCCGAATAATGCGACCGTCTGGAGTAAACCCAATGCTATATCCCCGATGTAAAATATCGAATGGACTCAATACTGTTAATTCTTTTTCAAACCCCTTCAATTTAGCTTTGGCCAGAGATACGATGTGGGTCATGGCCATGGATAATTCGTGGTGCAAAATGGATAATTTTTCTTTTTGCCGATCCAATTTCTGTTGGGGGTTTTGTAAAGCATGACGATCAGAAAAATTATCAATCTTTTGCCAAAAGTGATTCAATTGATTCTTAATGGATCGATCCAGTTGAATGCGATAATGGTTGATTTGACCATGGAGATCATCCACACTGGGGGCCACCAATTCTGCGGCAGCAGAGGGTGTGGGTGCCCTTAAATCTGCCACCATATCGCTAATGCTTACATCTGTCTCATGCCCTACAGCGGAAATTATTGGAATTTCACATCCATGTATCGCCCGTGCCAACTGTTCTTCATTGAAGGCCCATAAATCTTCTAATGATCCGCCCCCACGGGCAACGATTATTACATCTACATTGGGAATCTGTTTTAATTCTTCAATTCCAAAAACGATATCTTCTGCTGCATCACCCCCTTGGACCAAGGCTGGGCGCAATACTATTTCTATATAGGGTGCACGGCGGTTTAATACAGTCACCATATCTTGGAATGCAGCACCGGTTTGGGATGTAACAATCCCAATTTTTTTCGGAAGCTGTGGTAATGGTTTTTTCAGGAATGGGTCAAAGAGGCCTTCATCTTGTAACTGTTTTTTCAGTGCTTTGAAAGCAAGAAATAAGGTGCCGATTCCTGCCGGCTCCATAAGCTGAACCATGAGCTGATATTGCCCTCGCGGTTCATAGACAGTAATCTTTCCTTGAAGAAATACATCCATCCCATCTTCCGGCTTAAATTGGACGGATTGATTAAATCCTCTAAACATAACACAGCGGAGTTCGGCCTCTGCATCTTTCACAGTGAAATACATATGACCGGAGGAATGGTGCTTAAAGTTTGAAATTTCTCCTTGAACCCAAACGTGGGTAAATTGGGATTCGATCTGCCCCTTGATCTGGGCAGTGATTTCAGATACCGATAAAGCGGGCCGGGACTGGCTCATGGTAGTTCAGGGGACCCGGCCTGTTCCCAGCAATACTGCCAAATGGATGCAAGACGGACTGCTGCACGACCCATTCGATCTTTTAGTAAAGATTCCGTTTCTTTATATAGAACATCTAAGTATGGTTTTTCAAAATCAAGGATATCATATGTATCCAACGCCTTTGCTTGATCTTCAGACAAAAGCTGACGTGCTTTGTTATCTGCCTCTAGAATCTGTTGATGAAGTGGAAAAGATTCACGGACGATCTTCATGGCGTAATTCCATGGATGATCTACAGTTTCAATTTTTCCCACCGGTTTAATGATGTCTATATATTCTTCTACCAACCGTTCTTCCCATCGAAAATGGATGCCGTCATTACCAGTGAACTGTCCATCATAATTAATAATGGTATGTAAGGGTTGATGGAGGTCCGCGATATAATGACCCAATACACCCATATAATATATTGCATCATCCCATCGATCCTGTTTCATCATAACGATGATGAGATTGCAGGTATTTTCTATTGCCCATGGGGCAATACCGTATTTCTTAACTGCATCTTCGCCATATGTGGCAATGAGTGTATCATAGTTCTTGGGGATTTGATTAAAGGGATATACATCATAATGATCTGAATCAATAAAGTGACGATGAAATTCACCGGGATCTATTTTTTTATTATAGTCCGGCGCTGCTGCATACCATTTTAATGGTTCAGAATGTTGTCTCAGAAATTGACCGAATGGTCCACTGAGTTGGCGAGATGCCATATAATTGATTCGACGATGACCATCATCTCCCCATGCCCCAACAAAAGATGTCAAGACAAGGGGTACGGTTAAAAGCCATATGAAGTTGGCCCATTTCATATTAAAGGAACCTTATACTTTTTTCTTTTTATGACGATTGGCGCGCAAGCGTTTTTTCCGCTTGTGGGTATTCATTTTACGCCGTTTACGTTTTTTACCGCAGGGCATGTCACCTCTTTATTTAGTCAGTTTTTCGTTTACATGTAAACGCATATGTTTTGCCGGTTTAAAAGTCGGCACATGGCGTTCGGGCAAAAAAATTGTTTTACCTGTCCCTGGATTTCGTGCTTTTTTGGGCATCCGGTGTTTTACACCAAATGTACCAAAACCACGAAGTTCAACACGGTCATTTCGCCCCAAAGATTCAATGATGGTGGTCATTACGCCATTCATCACCGCTTCTGTTTCTACTTTGGTTAGCCCTGTTGCTTCAGAAACAATATTTACAATTTCTTGTTTGGTCATGGTCTCTACTCCATTCGCCACCGATAGGCGGGAATCATGTCGACCCAACTACCCATGGCCTGCCCCAAATTTCCTGAAAACCAGTCCAATAAAGAGGGGCGTTTCTTATTCACTTGGACTGTCTTTGGTTTTCCTTTGATCTTACCCATCGATCCTGCCAATGCAATGGCATCCTCAAACGTACCAATGGCATCGATGAGACCTAATTCTTTTGATTTTAATCCTGTATATACTCTGCCGTCCGCAAGGGAGACCACATCTGATCTTTCCATAGATCGACCCGCCGAAACTGCACCGACAAATTGATCATACATATCGGTCACCATATCATTAAGGTGTGCTCGATCGGTTGTCGTCACTGCTCTGGAATAGGAACCTACATCCTTAAGATCTCCGCTTTTTACTGTTTCAAATTCAATACCCACCTTATCCAGCAACTCTGTCATGACAGGATAATTCATAACCACGCCGATACTCCCAACAATGGTGCCGGGGTTAGCCATAATGGTATCGCTTTCTAGGGCCACATAATAGCCGCCGGATGCGGCCACCACTCCCATGCTGGCAACAATGGGTTTCTCCCTTTTGACGGATTTAATTTTTTCATAGATTTCCTGTGTGGGTGATACCAATCCCCCGGGAGAATCAATACGAACGACAATGGCAGAAACATCATTTCTGGATCTAAATTTTTCTAATTGTTTTACTGTAGCATTTGCATTCACAATGGGCCCATTAATGTGGACGATGCCTACTTTTTTACCCACACCATCTGTGGACATACCTGAGGACCATGCCCCCAGTTTAAATACAATGGTAAGGACCAAAAAGCTCCCCAAACCCCACCATAACCATTTTAGGTTATTTTTAGGAGGTGTTAGCCTTGTTTGATCCATAATGTTAACTTTTGTCCGGGATAAATATGCTGACCATATTTGAGGCCATTCCATTTTCGGATCGTTGATGCACGTGTGCCGTAATCTTCAGCAATATGACCTAACGTATCTCCTCGGCGCACTTTATAGGTAACCTTATTATAACCGGGCATAGCCGATTTGGGGACCGATGCTAGATTCATGCCCGGGACGGGAATAGTCAGCTTTTGACCAATCCGAATCATACTGCGATTTCTAATTTTATTCACTGCAGCTAAATCATGAACAGAGACCCGATATTTCTTAGCAATCGTCCAAAGACTTTCGCCATTTTTTACTTTATGCGCAATAAACTGAGGTGCAAATCGTTCATTCTCGGGCAATGCATTATAATTTCGGGCAAATATAGATTTTTTCCCTTTGGGAATTTTTAATTCATAAGCGGTTGTGGGTGTGGCAGATTGCCTTAATTCTGGATTTAATTTTTGAATTGTTTTAAATGATGTTTCAGCCGAACTAGCCAATACAGTTAAATCAGCACTTTTTTCAATCGTCACCACATCATAATCCAAGGGTAATTGACGCTTTTCTTTTTTATAAAATCCATATTTTTCGGGTGATTTTGCCATGATGGTTGCGGCTAAAAAATATGGAATATAATTTCGTGTTTCTCTCGGCAATGAATGGAGCTGCCAAAAATCAGATGTTTGATGTAGCCGTGTCCCACGTCTGATCCTCCCCTCCCCTGCGTTATAAGCAGCCAAGGCCAAATACCAATTATCAAATTCATTATAAAGGTCGGTTATATATGCGCAAGCCGCACGTGTGGCCTTTTCCGGATCTCGCCGTTCATCAATGTACCAGTTTCGTTCTAAGCCGTATATTTTTCCGGTGGAATAAATGAATTGCCACATGCCATTGGCGGCCGCTTTTGAATATGCTTTTGGATTGAGACCCGATTCAATCATGGCCAAATAGAGTAATTCAGGAGGCAAATTACACTCATCTAGAATTTGACTAATCATGGGTCCATAAACATCTAACCGATCAAGCCAAATTTCAAATTGTTTCTTCCCTTTGGTCTGAAAATAATTGATAAATTGATCTACTTTTTTATTTCGAACCAGTGGAATATGCCCATCCCTATCTTCAAGAACTGTAAACTGAGATGCACCCATTTCCACCTCTAGAGGCTCTGTCATCGACGTTACATCAATTCGTAGATGTTCGGCCGTTACGGTTGCATCTTCATTATCTAATGTATTAAACCGATGGATATATAGCTCTACCAATGAAGATTCAAAACGGTCAAACTCATCATGATCTTCATCGTCCATTTCACCATATTGTTCTGCTTCAGTTAACAGATC
>CEUZ01183306.1_pt1 | contig 15236 bp, 13 predicted proteins | sample 361511 | NCBI WGS metagenome assembly CEUZ01 (sample SAMEA2622822, study PRJEB7988) | marine metagenome | biome: marine biome (ENVO:00000447); feature: surface water layer (ENVO:00002042); material: "saline water (ENVO:00002010), including plankton (ENVO:xxxxxxxx)" | depth 5 m
TTAAATTTAACTGGTAAAAACATTCTTGAAGATTTTAATAATTTAAGTTCCAAAAATTTTAGTAATATTGGAAAATTATATGTTGAGGAAATAGAAAAATTTTCAAAAAAAAGCAAATACATAACTAACAAATTACCGCAAAACTTTCTAGATCTTGGTTTAATTAAATTAAGTTTGCCTAATGCAAAAATAATTCATTGTGAAAGAAATTCTATTGATACATGTTTTTCTTGCTACAAAACTAATTTTACTGAAGGAAATTACTATAGCTATAAATTTGAAGATTTAGGTTCCTTTTATTTGCTTTATAAAAAACAAATGGAGTTTTATAAAAAAAATTTTGGAAAAGACATATTAAATATAAAGTATGAAAATGTGATAAATGACCTCGAAGTTGAAACAAAAAAAATATTAAAGTATTTAGATTTACCATTTGAAAATAATTGTATTGAATTTTATAAAAATAAAGATCCTATTTATACCGCAAGTTTAGTACAAGCAAGAAAGCCTATTTATAAAAATTCTATTGATTCTTGGAAGATATACAAAGATTCTTTAAAACCATTAACAGATATTATAGGCTAAATAAAAAAATTTAGTGTTTTAAGAAGTTTGAAAAAAACTTTATAAATCTAAAAGCTCTTTTTTAAAAAGATCTTCAGCTAATTTTATTGCTTCTTCTAATTTTTTTATTTCTTTATTAATTTTTTTAGATTTTTTTTTATTTTTAAATTTATTATCTTTTATTTTCTTTAATTTATTAATAATAACCGCTAACTCTGTTGTTTTACTTAGATTCTTAACATTTTTTAAGTTTAAATTATCATTATTATTTTTATCTTTATCTTCAAAAACCTTTTTGCTTTTTCTTACTGTTTTATTATCTTTAGCTTTAATCTTTTTTGTAAGCAATATGACATCATCTTTTTCATTCTTTTTTGAGATAGGTTTTGTTATTTTTTTATTTGCCTTAAACAAATTTGATAAATTAGATATTTTTGTATTATCTTTTTTTAAAGAAGAATCTTTTTTATCATTAGATTTATTAGTTATTTTATTTTTTTTTTGAGACTCAAGTTTTTTTTCTATCATTTCAAGAGATTCTTCAATTGTTGGCGTATTATTTTTATTATTCATAATTTAATATTATCAAAATTTATTTTTTTTTTATAAAAATTATAAGGGCGATGGGGGAATCGAACCCCCGACACATTGATTAAGAGTCAATTGTTCTACCCCTGAACTAATCGCCCATATTCATCAAATATTATGAAGTTTTATATCTCGATAATTATACCCACTTAGTATAATGCCAAAACCTATAAAATTTGAAATTATTGCCGAACCTCCATAAGAACATAATGGCAAAGGTACGCCAACCACGGGAATAAGGCCTGTAACCATTCCAATATTTACAAAAATAACAAGAAAAAAAGATGTTATAAAGCTAATTCCAAAAATTTTAGAAAAGAAATTTTTTGAATTTAGGCTTATTTTAATTGTCCAAAAAATAAGAATAAAATATAAGAAAAATAAAATCATTATTCCTAAAAAACCAAATTCTTCTCCTAAAACAGAAAAAATAAAATCAGTTTCCATTTCAGGAATAAAATTTAAATGGCTTTGTGTGCCTTGCAAAAAACCTTTTCCAAAAAAACCACCTGAACCTAAAGCAATTTTAGATTGTGTTATATGATAATTTGCCCCTAGAGTGTTACTATGCTGATCTAAAAAATTTAAAATTCTTGACTTTTGATAATCTTCAAGAAAAGTCCAAAATAAAGGTAGTGAAATTACAGCTCCTATTCCAGAAATAAAGAATGTTTTAATTTGAACACCTGATAAAAATAAAACAATAATACCTGATGAAAAAATTAATAAAGCAGTTCCAAGATCTGGTTGTTTAAAAACTAAAATTGTTGGTATAGATAAAACTAATAATGGAAAAAAAATTTTCTGTTTTATATCGTAACTTTGAAATTTAATTGAATGAAAGTATTTTGCTAAAGCTAATATCACTAAAATTTTTGTAATTTCTGCTGGTTGAATAGTAAAAAAATATAAATCTATCCATCTTGTAGCTCCACTTACCTCTTTTCCTATTATAAAAGTTAAAGAAATTAAGAAAATACTAAATAAATATAAAAGATTTGTGTATTTATAAATAGAGTTTATTTTTATAAAAGATATTGTGATTAAAAGAGTTATTCCTATTAAAATTCTAAATATTTGATTTAATGCCCATGGTTCCCATGATCCTCCCGCAATTGAATAAAGTAAACCTACTCCGATACAAGGAATAATCATTAATAGAATTAAAAAAAACCAATTAATTCTGTTTAGAATATTTATAAAATTCATAATAATTTAAGATAAAACTTTACTAAAAATTTTCTTTGCAATTGGTGCTGCAATTTTTGAACCACTTCCCCCATGTTCAATAACTACTGATACTGCTATTTTTGGATTTTTATATGGTGCAAAACCAACAAAAAGTGCGTGATCTCTTTTATTAAAAGGTAAATCCTTATTTGCAATAATTCCAAATTCTCTTTCTTTTTTTGTAATTTTTCTAACTTGCACCGTTCCTGTTTTCCCAGCAAAAATTGGTTTAGTTGTTCTTGAACCATAAGCTGTCCCATAAGGTTTGTTTACTGCAGAAAACATACTGTTTTTTATTATTTTAAAAAATTTCTTTTGATTAAGAGTCTGAGTGGTAAATATCTCATTGTCAGTTGTAGTTTGATTTTTTTTTAAAAGTGTAGGGAATATTTTTTTACCACTATTTGCAAACATTGCGGTCATTACTGCAAGCTGTATAGGAGTTGTTGTTAAAAACCCCTGACCAACACCTGTTATCATTGTTTCTCCTATTTTCCAACTTTTTTTATACCGCTTTTTTTTCCAGGATTTGTTAGGAACAAGTCCATATTTTTCGCCATCTAAATTTACACCACTTTTAGAACCTAATCCAAAGTTTCTTGCGGTTTCAACTATTCTTTCTATTCCAATTCGCTTTGCTAATTCATAAAAAAAACTATCACATGATTGTGCAACTGCTAGTTCAGGTCCAACATATCTTGTTCCTGTTTGAGTTGCAAAACATCCTGTTTTCTTTTTATGGCACCAACAATAAAAGTTTCTATCCCCATATTCAGTTTTACTTGAACAATTAATTTTGTCATTAGGTTTAATAATATTATTTATCAAAGCAGAATATAAAACTATTAACTTAAAAGTTGAACCTGGAGAATATTCCCCTGAAATAGATTTATTAACCAGTGGAGACATTGGATTTTCAATTAAATTTCTCCAATCTTTCTCTGAAATACTTTTTGTAAATAGATTTGGGTCAAAACTTGGAGATGACTCTAAACCTAGTAATTCACCGTTATTAACATCAATAACTACAATTGAACCACTTTTATCTTTTAACAAAGAATGAATATGTTTTTGTAAATTTATATCTATAGTTAATTTAACATTTCTTCCTCTTACACTTTCTTCTTTACTAATTTCTCTTATTTCTCTACCCTTCGCATTTACTTCTAAATGTTGTGTTCCTGGAAATCCTCTTAAATCTTTCTCAAAACTTTCTTCTATTCCAGAACGTCCTACATCTGTATCAATCATTTGTAAAATTGGATTATCTTTTAAATCAGATTTCTTTGGGTTAGCCATATAACCCACTATATGTGCTGCAAGATTTTTAAAAGGATATTCTCTTTTTACACCTTTTTCAATAAAGACATTTGGTAAATTCATTAAATTTACATTTAATGTAGATAACTCATTCCATTTTAAATTTTTTTTTATAAAAATAGGTAAATCTTTTTTACTTTTTTTTTCTAAATTATTATTAAGACTTTCTATTTCAAATTGATTTAAAAAAATAACTTCGCTAACTTTATTTAATGTTTTTATAATTTCTGATTTATTTTTTGTATTTTCTATTAACAAATTATAACTATTCTTATTTAAAGCTAGAATCTTATCATTTCTATCAAGAATATTTCCTCTTAAAGGAGGGATAAATCTAAGACTAATTCTATTTTTTTCTGCTAATACTTTATACTGGTCAGTTTTATATAATTGTAAGTACATTAGACGTAAAAGAATTGAAGTAAACAACGCCCCTTTACCTAGTCCGAGTAAAAAAGCTCTTCTTGAAAGTAGTTTGTCAATATTTGGATATTTATACATATTAAAATTTTTTCTCTAAATTTAATTTTTTTAAAAGGATATGTAAAAAGAAATAAATAATTGGAAAAACAAGTACATTTAACAAAATTTTATAGAAGAAATTTATATTTATTAATATAAATTCTAAACTTATTAAAGAATTTATACCCCAAAAAATTATTGACCCTATTATGAAAAGAGCTATAAAAACATAAGTTAATTCAAAAAAAGACGGTTCTAAAAATAACTTATTATATTTTTCAAATAAAAAAATAAGAAGTAAGAAAACTAATCCGGTTGTACCAATTGGTGTTAAAAAAATTATATCTTGAACTATTCCAGAAATTAAAATTATATAAATAGGTAAAAGCGATGGCGTGTATAAAAGCCAGAAGAATATAGCTTGAAATACAAATAATTGTCCGAAATCAAAGTAATTTTTAGAAACAAAAAGGTTTAAAAAAGTTAAAAAAATTATAGTTATAGTTGGAAAAGAAACTTTTAATAATAATTTAATATCATCTAACATTTTAAAAATTTTTAAATTGATTTATATAAACGCTAATATATTGAATTTCCGATAAATCATTAAATGGTTCAACAAAAACAGAGTTATTTTCTTTTGCTAAATTGCCTATAGGAATTCCCGAATTAAAATACCCGCCATCTCCAGAAGTATAAACTAAATCGCTTTCCTCTAAATTAACATTATCTTTCAAATATAATATATCAACTTTGTCACTATTATTTCCGCTTATAATAGCTTTTACGTTTTTTTCACCAATTCTGACTGGAATTTTTGAGTTAATATCAGTTATTAATAAAATACGAGAATATGTATCATAAACATCTATAACACTGCCTATTAAACCTTTTGATGTTAAAGCTGCATCGCCTTTTTTAACATTCATATTATTACCAGCATTAACTATTATAGTTTTTTTATATTGAGTTTGTGTGTCTGCTGTTACTTTGACCAAAATATAATTTTCTATTATTGGTGGAAGTAAAGCTAATTCTTTTCTTAATATATCATTCTCAATTTCTAATTTTTCAGACTTTAGCTTATATAAATCACTTTTTTTGAGTTCTTCTCTTAAATATTTGTTTTCAAATATTAAATCTTCTTTTGAATTGAAAGAAAATTTTATAAAATTTATTTCTGGAATATTTGATGTAACGAGTTCTTTTGTATGTAAAATTACGTTAATTGTTTTTGAACGAATAATGTCTGATTTAATAATATTTTGAGTGTCAATTATAATGAAAAATATTGAAAGCATAATATAAAAAACAAATGAAAAACTTGAAGTTAAAGTTTTTTTATTTCTTATTTTAAAATTTAAAAAAGATGACAATCCGCCAATTTGCATATTAACTGAATGATATAAAAAAAATTGAAGGAAATAAACGTCTAATACGCAGAAGTTAATAAATTTTTAACTTTATCTAAGTTGTCCAAACATTGGCCACATCCTAAAACCACCGAATTTAAAGGATCTTCAGCAATTGAAACTGGCAAGCCGGTTGATTTTTTTATTACAGAATCTAAATTTTTTAACAATGAACCACCACCGGTAATAACTATTCCAGTATCTACAATATCTGCTGCTAACTCTGGATCTGTGTTTTCCAAAGCATCTTTAATGGCTTCAATTATAGTTGCAACTGGTTTAGCCAAACCTTCACATAATTGCAATGTGTCAATTTTAATCTGTTTTGGAATACCGTCATGCAAGCTTCTACCTTTTATATGAAAACTATGTCCATTCATACCCCTCGTTGCCATTGCAGAACCATATTCTTTTTTAATATACTCTGCAGTAGATTCTCCTAGAAGAAGATTATACTTTTCTTTGATAAAATCTACAATTGCTTGGTCAATTTTATCTCCTCCAACTCTTACAGAATTTGTATAAACAATTCCACCTAAAGATAAAATTGCAACTTCAGTTGTTCCGCCGCCAATATCAACAATCATTGAACCTCTTGCATCTTGTATAGGCAATCCTGCACCAATAGCGGCAGCAATTGGTTCTTCTATTAAATAAGCTCTCCTAGCTCCAGCTGCTTCAGCTGATTCATGAATTGCTCTTTTTTCAACTGGAGTTGCACCAGAAGGAACACAAATAACGATTTTTGGACTAACAAAACTTTTACGATTATGAACTTTTCTTACAAAATATTTTATCATTTCTTCAGCAATTTCAAAATCTGCTATTACACCATCTCTTAAAGGTCTAATTGCTTTGATTGTACCAGGGGTTTTACCTACCATAGTTTTAGCTTCAGCTCCTACAGCTAGAACTTCTTTTTTTCCTTCCGCTGTATCTTGAATAGCAACTACTGATGGTTCATTTAAAAGAATCCCCTTACCTTTAACATATACCAAGGTATTTGCTGTACCTAAATCAATTGCCATATCTGAAGACCAGCTAAAACTTAATTTATTTAATTTTGATAAAATCATTATTTAATTTAATTTTTTATAATTAACCATTTAAAACACTTTTTGATAATTTACTTTCACTCTTTATATATATTTTATTTAATGAATGCAAGTATGCTTTAGCAGAAGCGACTAAAGTATCTAAATCCGCTCCTTTTCCAACAAAAGACTTATCATCTTGTTCTAATTTAACAGTTACTTCTGCTTGTGCGTCTGTTCCTTTTGTAATTGCGTTAACCTGATATAAACTTAATTTAGCTTTATTAGGAACAAGCTTGTTAATACAATTAAAAACTGCATCCACTGGTCCTTGCCCATTAGAAGAAGTTTTTTTTATATAACCATCAATTTCAATTTCTAATATGGCATTTTGTATACCGGTTGAACCACAATGTACATCGAGAGAAATAAATTTTATATGATTGTTAACTCTTATAATCTCATCTTCTACTAGAGCCACTATATCTTCTTCATAGAGATCTTTTTTTCTATCAGCTAATTCTTTAAAACTATTAAAAATTTTATCTATATTTTTTTTATTTATTTTATAACCCAATTCTTGAAGTTTTACAGTAAACGCGTGTTTTCCTGAATGTTTTCCTAGAACAAGTTTAGTTTCTTTCAATCCTACTGAATCTGGAGTCATAATTTCATATGTATTTGAATGTTTAAGCATTCCATCTTGGTGTATTCCAGATTCATGTGCAAAAGCATTAGCTCCAACTATAGCTTTATTTGGCTGAACTTCAAAACCAGTAATTTTAGAAACAAGTTTTGATGTTTTTGTAATCATTTTTGTTTCAATTCCAGTACTAAAAGGCAATAAATCATTTCGAGTTTTTAAAGCCATAACAATTTCTTCCATTGATGCATTTCCTGCTCTTTCTCCTAAACCATTAATGGTACATTCTACTTGTCTTGCCCCTGAACTAATTGCAAAAATTGAATTTGAAACTGCTAATCCTAAATCATTATGACAATGAACAGAAATAATTGATTTATCAATATTTGAAACATTATTTTTAATATCTTTAATTAATTCTGCAAATTCAAATGGGATTGAATAACCAACTGTATCAGGAATATTTATAGTTTTTGCTCCTGAATTAATTGCTAATTCAATACATTGATATAGAAAATCTCTATTTGATCTTGAAGCATCTTCACAAGACCATTCAACATCATTAGTATATTTATTTGCTAGCTTTACACTTGATTTAATATGATCAAGAACTTGTTTTTCATTAAGTTTTAATTTGTATTTCATATGAAGTTTGCTAGTAGCAATAAATGTGTGAATTCTAGATTTTTTTGCTTTAGAAATAGAACTACCAGCAATTTCTATATCTTTTTTTTTTGCTCTAGCAAGAGCGCATACTATTGAATTTTTTACTTCTTTCGATACTAACTGTATTGACTCAAAATCACCTTTTGAAGCTACTGGAAATCCGGCTTCAATAATATCAACCCCCATTATATCTAGAGCTTTCGCAATCTTTATTTTATCATCAATAAACATTGAGGCTCCTGGTGACTGTTCACCATCTCTTAAAGTGGTATCAAAAATTCTTATATAATTATCTTTTTTCATAATTATGAATCAAATTATACTTTATAATATAGTATCAAAGAAAGAAATATGTATGAAAAACGATTAACTTACAATTTTATTTTTTTCAATCCAAGGCATCATTTTTCTAAGATTTTTACCAACCGCTTCAATTTTATGGTTTTGACCTAATTTTCTATATTTATTAAATTTTTTTCTACCTTTTTTATTTTCTTTCATCCATTCTTTTGCAAACTTTCCACTTTGAATTTCTTTTAAAATTTTCTTCATTTCTTTTTGAACTTTTGTATTAACTATTCTAGGGCCTCTGGTGAAATCTCCATATTCCGCTGTATTTGAAATAGAATATCTCATATTTGCAATACCGCCCTCATAAATTAAATCGACTATTAATTTTATTTCATGTAAACATTCAAAATATGCCATTTCAGGTTTGTATCCTGCTTTTACTAAAGTTTCAAAACCTGATTTAATTAAAGATGTTATTCCGCCACATAAAACTACTTGTTCGCCAAAAAGATCTGTTTCACATTCTTCTCTAAAAGTTGTTTCTATTATTCCTGTTCTTCCACCTCCGACAGCTGAAGCATAAGATAAACCAAGATTTTTAGTATTATTGCTCACAGATTTTTCAACGGCTAAAAGACATGGGACTCCTCTTTTATTTTTATATTCAGATCTTACTAAATGCCCAGGTCCTTTTGGCGCAACCATAAAAATATTTAAATCTTTCCTTGGTTTTATAAATTTAAAATGAATACTAAAACCATGGGCAAATCCTAAATATGCATTTTTTGCTATTTTTTTTTTTATTATTTTTTCGTAAAGTTCAGTCTGAAGTTCATCTGGAATTAATATCATCACAACTTCTCCATACTCAATTGCTTTTTCTGGCGAAAGCACAGTAAATCCAGCTTTTTTTGCTTTAGCAATTGATGAAGAACTTTTTTTTAAACCTATAACAATATTTTTAACGCCAGAATCTTTTAAGTTCATAGCATGAGCATGACCTTGACTACCAAAACCAATTATTGAAACTTTTTTATCCTTTATTAAACTTTTATCGCAATCTTTATCGTAATATACTTTCATAACTTAATTCTTTAATATAGCTATTAAACCTGTCCTTGAAACATCAATAGATCCAATTTTATTGAGTTCAATAATAAACGAATTAATAATATCTGGAGAATTAGTAATTTCAAATGCATATTTGTTAGAATTATTAAATATTAATTTAGCTTTATATTTTTTAATTATTTTTTTCATCGAATTAACTTTATTTTTTTTTGGAAAAATTTTAATTAAAGCTAATTCTTTTTCATTTGTTGAATTTTCTGAAGTTAAATCAATTACTTTCTTAACTTGAATTAGTCTTTCTAAAGAATGAATAATTTGTTCAATAATCATATTTGTTCCTTGAGTAACGATTATAATTCTTGAATATTTTTTTGACAAATTAACAGGAGCAACTGTTAAGCTATCAATATTGTATCCTCTACCTGAAAACAAACCAATTACTCTTGCAAGAGCTCCTGGTTCATCATTAACTAATACAGAAATTGTATGTTTTTCTTTTTTTTGATTTGACAATTTCCCTAAACTAAAACCATTCCTTCTTCATTAATTGTTTCATCTGTTTGATCTTCTGGACCAAGTAAAATTTCATTATGAGCTGCACCAGAAGGTATCATAGGAAAACAATTTTCTTTCTGATCTACAACCATATCTACTAAGACTGGTTTTTTAATTTTAATCATTTCCTTAATCACTTTATCTACTTCAGAACTTTTTTCTGCTTTTAAGCCTTCTATTCCAAAGGACTCAGCAAGTTTAACAAAATCTGGCAGTGATTCAGTATAACTTTCAGAATATCTTCCACCATGAATTAATTCTTGCCATTGTCTAACCATGCCCATCCATCTATTATTAACAATGAAAATTTTTACTGGCAATTTATATTGACATATTGTTGATATTTCTTGCATTGTCATTAAAAATGACGCCTCACCATCTATATCAACAACTAATTTTCCAGGATTGGCAATTTGGGCTCCAATAGCTGCTGGAAGACCGTATCCCATTGTACCTAATCCACCTGAGGTCATCCATCTATTTGGTTTATTAAATTTGTAATATTGAGCTGCCCACATTTGATGCTGGCCAACTCCCGTAGTAACAAAACAATCTTTTGTTTTTGTTAATTCGTAAAGTCTTTCAATTGCATATTGTGGTTTAATTGGGTAATTATTTTTTTTATAACCAAGACAGTTTTTTTTTTTCCAATCATTTATTTGAGCCCACCATTTTGTAACGTTATTAAATTTTAAAAGATTTTTATTTTTATTTAATTCTAAGTAAATAAGATTAATAATCTCACTAACATCTCCGATCAAAGCAACATCAACTTTAACATTCTTATTTATTGAAGATGGATCTACATCAATATGTACTTTTTTTGCGTATGGAGAAAATTTTGATAAATTTCCTGTAACTCTGTCATCAAATCTTGAACCAACAGCTATAATTAGATCGCTGTCATGCATGGCTAAATTAGCCTCATAAGTTCCATGCATTCCCAACATGCCAACAAATTGTTTATCAATAGCTGGGAAACAACCCAAACCCATTAATGTATTAGTGCATGGAAATTTAGTTTTTCTAATTAACTTAGTTAAAATATTTGAAGCTTTAGGTCCGCTATTAATAACTCCGCCACCGCAATAAAAAATAGGTTTTTTTGCTTTTATAATAAGAGATACAACTTTCTTTATTAAAGATTTATTCAAAATGGATTTATTAATTTTAGTCGTAATTAATTTTTTTCCTTTATAAATATATATTTCGTTTAAAATATCCTTAGGTAAATCTATTAATACAGGTCCTGGCCTTCCTGATTTAGCAACATAAAAAGCTTCTTGCATTATTTTTTCAAGGTCTTTTACATTTTTAACTAAATAATTATGTTTTGTGACTGGGCGTGTAATTCCAGTTGTATCTGCTTCTTGAAAAGCGTCATTACCTATAAGTTTAGTTGGAACTTGTCCAGTTAAACAAACTATTGGGATACTATCCATATATGCATCAGCCAGACCAGTTACACAATTTGTTGCACCTGGTCCAGATGTAACACAAACAACTCCCACCTTACCACTTGATCTTGCATATCCTTCAGCGGCATGCACGGCTCCCTGTTCATGTCTTACTAAAATATGTTTTAATTTTTTTTGTTTAAAAAGCTCGTCATATATTGGTAAGGTTGCGCCACCAGGATAGCCAAATATAATATCCACGCCTTGATCGACTAAAGAATTTAAAACTATTTTTGCACCATTCATAATACTTTTTTTAAAAACTATAACTTAAATCTAATTATCATTTATTAATTGGTCAACAATTTGTCATTAATTTCTTTTAAAATATATTTTTTTGTTTTTTTATCATAATTTTTTTTTAGAGTAACATTAGCTTTAAATTGATGTCTAAACCAGGTAAATTGTCGTTTTGCATAATTTCTTGTTGCTTGTATTGCAAGTTCTGATGATTTTTCAATATCATTGTTTTTTTTTATTAAAAAGTTTTTTAGTTGCTGAAATCCTATAGTTTTAATTAAGTTCTTTTTTTTTAATTTAACTTCTTTTTTCATTAATAATTGAGTTTCTTTTATTGCTCCTGATTTAATCATGTTTTTCCATCTTATTGAACAATTTGAATAAATTTTTTCTTTTGAGGGAAAAATTAATATTTTAAAAAAATCATACGACTTCAATTTTTCAATATTTCTTTCTTTATCAATCTCAAATATAGATTTCTTTGAAACATTAAATATCTCCCATGATCTTAAAAGTCTAATTTTGTCATTGGGATTAATTTTATAAACACATAATTTATTTTTCTTTTTCAACTCTTCATAAAACTTTTTTGGTCCTATTTTTTTCATCTTTTCTCTTCCTTTTTTTTTTAATGAAGTTGGTATTTTTGGAAATTTTTTTATACCATTAATAAGTGTATTTAAATACATGCCTGTTCCTCCAACAATAATAGGTAATGATTTTTTCTTTTTTGCTTTTATTAACTCTCTTTTTACCAAATTAAACCATTGTTCAACAGAAAATCCTTGGTAAAAATTTAAAAAACTAAATAATTTATGAGAAATTATTTTATAATCCATTTTATTTGGCTGTGAGGATAATATAGGTAGTTCTTTATATATTTGCTGACTATCTGCATTAATAATAATTCCATTATACTTTTTTGCTAAATCAATTGCTAAAGATGACTTCCCTGATGCCGTTGGGCCTGCAATAATAATTACTTTGAAATTATTTTCTTTTTTTTTAAGCAAAATTTTAGAAAGATAATACAGTTTTAATCATCTATTTTTAGAGGAACATATCCTGGGGTACTTTTCAAGCCTTTCACATAAAGTAATAGTATTTTTTTTTTGTCTTTTTTTAACTGTGAAATTTTATCAATAATTTCTTTTGGTGTAGATACTTTTTTATGTGTTTGTGAAGCATAATTATCAACAATAGCTAAGATTACATCTCCGGATCTTAAACCTCTTTCATATGCTATACTGTTTCTTTCTACATTTAAAATAGCAACACCTCTTACATCTTTTGAGATATTATATCTATTTCTAAAATTTTGAGTAAGTTCTGTTAATTGTATTCCAAGTTTTTCTATTTTGTTTGGTGATTTTTTTTTATCAATTGATGCTTTATTTTTTTTTTCAAAAGTTTCTAACTCTCCTAATCTAACTTTTAAATTTATAATTCTATTTGTTCTCCAAATTTCTAAAGATACGTTTTTTCCTACTTTAGTTGCTGCTACAATTTTTGGCAGGTCTCTATCTTTTTTAATATCTTTTTCATCAAATTTTAAAATAATATCACCAGGTTTTACTCCTGCATTAAAAGCAGGACTATTGGTCTCAACGCTTGCAACTAACGCCCCTTTAGGAGTATCTAGACCATATGCTTCAGCAATCTCATCTGTAACTAATTGAATTCGAACTCCAAGCCATCCTCTGCTTGTTTTTCCAAAATTTTTAAGTTGTTCAATTACATTTACTGCCATAGTTGATGGTATTGCAAAACCTATTCCAACGCTCCCACCTGAAGGTGAAAAAATTGCGCTATTAATTCCAATAACTTCCCCATCCATGTTAAACATAGGTCCGCCAGAATTACCTTTGTTTATTGAAGCATCAGTTTGAATAAAACTGTCATATTGCCCCATTTGTATATCTCTTGATTTGGCTGATATAATACCCGCAGTCACAGTTCCTCCTAAACCAAATGGATTTCCTATAGCTAAAACCCAATCTCCTACTTTAGATTTTGTAGAGTCTCCCCATTTTAATACTTTTAATTTTTTTTTTGGTTCAACTTTTAAAAGAGCAATGTCAACTTTTGGATCTTTACCAACCAATTTAGCCTTTAATTTAGTTTCATCTTGAAAAACAACTTCAATTTGGTCAGCTTCGCCTATAACATGATTATTCGTAACTATATATCCGTCACCATCTATTACAAAACCAGATCCAAGAGAGGTGGCTTTTCTTTGTCTTGGTGTATTTCTATCCCTTTCAAAAAAATCTCTAAACATATCTTCAAAAGGAGAACCTGGGGGGAATTGAAACTCTGGTCTATTATTATATTTATCTTCAATTAATTGTGTTGTAGAAATATTTACAACACCAGGTAACAATTCATCAGCTAAATCTGAAAATGTTTCAGGAATACTTTGTGAATTACTTGCTGGTGCAACTAAAGCAAATAAAAAAAGGATACTTAAAAAATACGATATTTTTTTAAAAATAAAGTTTATTTTCATTCTTATTTTCCACTTTTATTGTCAAAATATTTAAAAAAATCACTGTCAGGAGACAATATTAAAGTTGGTTCATCTTCAAATGCCTTTTTGTATGCTTCCATAGATCTATAAAATGAAAAGAAATCTTCATCTTTTTTGAATGTATTAGCATATATTTTTACAGATTCTCCATCGCCTTCACCTCTGACCGTTTGAGATTCTTTATTTGCCTCAGCTATTATTACAGTTTTTTCTTTATCTGCTTTTGATTTTATTCTTTGACTTTCTTCAGAACCTTCGGCTCTAAATTGTCTAGCTTCTTTTTCTCTTTCAGCTCTCATTCTTGCGAAAATTGCTTCGCTATTAGCTTTTGGTAAATCAGCTCTTTTAATTCTAACATCAACCATTTTTACTCCAAAATTGACTGCTTCATTATCTATCTCTTCTTTAATTTTTTCCATTAATTGCGATCTATCTACAGATAAAACTACTTCTAAAGGATCGCTGCCTAATACTCTTCTCAAGCTACCAGAAAGTATGCCTCCAACTCTAGCTTTAAAGCCATTTTCGTTACCTACTGATTGATAAAATTTTAAAGGATTTGTAATTTTATATCTAATAAAAGCATCTACGAGAAGTCTTTTTTGGTCTGATAAAATAACTTCTTCCACTTCTGCGTCAAAATCTAAAACTCTCGTGTCATAAAAAATTGCATTTTGAATTAGTGGTATTTTTACTTTTAGCCCTGGTTTTTTTATAACTCTTATTGGGTCACCAAATTGTAAAACTAAAGCTTGTTCGGTTTGTTTTACAATAAATAGAGAAGAAAAAAATATTATAAAAATAAAAATTATAGGTAAAAATATTTTTTTATTGTTCATTTTGTTTATTCTCCTCTTTTAAAACGTTATTTTCTTTTTTTTCTTCTTTAGTTTTTTTTTTAATTTCAGGTAAAGGTAAATATGGTAAAACTCCAGATCCTTGCTTTGTATCAATTATTACTTTGTTAGCATTCTGTAAAATTTCTTCCAAAGTTTCTAGATAAATTCTGTTTTTTGTAACGCTTTCATTGTTTTTGTAAGAACTTAAAATTGAATTAAATCTATTAGCATCTCCTTCTGCTCTTGCAACAATTTCTTTTTTATACGCTTGGGCTTCTTGAACTATTTTAGCAGCCTCTCCCCTTGCTTTAGGTATAATGTCATTTTTATAGGC
>CEUZ01040132.1_pt1 | contig 15230 bp, 13 predicted proteins | sample 361511 | NCBI WGS metagenome assembly CEUZ01 (sample SAMEA2622822, study PRJEB7988) | marine metagenome | biome: marine biome (ENVO:00000447); feature: surface water layer (ENVO:00002042); material: "saline water (ENVO:00002010), including plankton (ENVO:xxxxxxxx)" | depth 5 m
GCGGTCAGCTCCTATGTAGCGGAGGGCAGCTTTCAAGTCTGCACTCAATGTCATAACAGCGGCAGCCACCGCTCCCTTGGGTCCTTGGTCTCCTGTAAGTCCCGTTTCGGTCGCCATGCGCGAAGCTTCGTTGACTTCGCTTCCCACTTGGAATGCGCAAAGCAAAGCAACCGCTAAAAGAACTGCTGCCACCGCGAACACAGCGCTTACACCCAATGTGCTTAGGAAGGCAGCCCCAAAGAGCGGGCCCGCCAATCGAGATCCATGCTGGGATAGACCACTTAAGGCCACTGCGTTGGTCAAGTGCGGTCGCGGAACCGAAGTCGCGACCAGAGCTTGACGAGTCGGCACAGTAATCGCTTGGGCAGACCCTGTAGCAAACGCCAACACACCTACGTGCCAAACCTGGGCGAGATCCAAAGCAGTGGCGAAAGCTAAAACTGTGGCACCCAAAACTCCGAACATCCCACCAGCTATCAACACTCGTCGGCGCTGTATCCGATCAGCCATAGCCCCTGCAATAGGGCCAACCACCACGAACGGAATGAAACTTGCAAAAGTGACCCAACCCACTGCTGCGGTGGAACCACCACTTAAGTCATGCACCAACCACCCTCGCGCCAACACAAGGGCCCAGCGTGAGCCGGTGCTAAAGAACCCGTTAGCGAAAAGCCAACGAAACTGCACCGACCGCATGGCAGGAAACCGACCTATCGAATGTTCTGTCGATTTCCCCACTCGGCAAAGCTAGCCCGTCATTGCGTCATGGACCCAGCGAACCTCCGTTTCTGCGTCAAGCCCAGGGAGGGCGCATCCGGAATATCATTGAGATATGGCTGATTTTCATGTCAATGGAGAGCGATTGTGGAACACCCTTCATCACCTCGCAGAAATCGGGGCAACAGAAGCAGGAGGCGTAGCGAGGGTCGCGTTGACCGACGCAGACAAAGCCGGTCGAGATCAATTCGTTGAATGGGTCAACGAACTTGAATGTTCAGTGCACATTGATCGGATGGGCAACCTTTTCGCTCGCCGAGAAGGCACGGACCCAAACCGTGATCCAGTTGTTATAGGAAGTCACTTAGATAGCCAACCAACCGGAGGTAAGTTCGATGGTGCCTACGGGGTAATGGTTGGACTCGAAATCTTGCGTGTACTCGCCGACCACGAACACTTCACCGAAGCACCCATCGAAGTGGTTTCTTGGACCAATGAGGAAGGTGCACGGTTCCCTCCAGCAATGCTGGGTTCAGGTGTCTTTGGCGGTGAATTCTCACTAGAGGATGGCCTAGGAGCTACAGCACAAGACGGGACGGTACTGGTAGACGAACTGACCAGGATCGGTTACTCAGGAAGCGACCCTTGCGGGAGTCGACCCGTTGGCTATTACCTGGAACCGCACATAGAGCAGGGACCTATTCTTGAGGCAAGCGACATTTCTGTTGGAATCGTGACCGGGGTCCAAGGAATCCGCTGGTACGACGTGTCGATACGAGGAGTCGAGTCGCACGCAGGAACAACTCCAATGGACCGCCGCTCTGACGCAATGCTCAGTGCAGCTCGACTCATTACAGCCGTTGACGAGATCGCCAAAAGCCGGTCCGAAGGGCGTTCCACAGTTGGAGTCATTGTCTCTACACCCGGTTCGAGAAATACCGTGGCCGGCACTGTCGATTTGAGCGTTGATCTCCGACATCCAGATCCTGAAGAACTTTCACGAATGAACGACGAGTTGGTTCAATTCGCGAAGTCTATGAATCCTCCGGCGTCTGTTAAACAAATTTGGTACTCGCCACCAGTGGAATTCGATGGAGACATTGTGAACGCAATCCGAGACAGCGCCAGCCAAGGCGGTTTCGAATCTGCCGACATCGTGTCGGGAGCTGGTCATGACGCTGTCTACATCAACCGTGTCGCGCCAACCGGAATGCTGTTCATCCCCTGCGAAGACGGACTTTCACACAACGAAGCGGAAAACATCACCCAAGAACACTCGACGATCGGCGCGGAAGTGACCCTGCAAGCAGCGCTCCGTCTCGCAGACAGAGACACAGCAACAGGGCACTGACCGTTCACCCCGGCGACAAGACACGAAAAACCCGCCGTCATGAGGGGTTAGCCACCTGACTGGATTCTGGCCAGGCCAAGTGAAGTAATGTTGTGTTGAGGGGAGGCAGAAATGGTGGTGGAACGGCTACATCATGTTGCGTATCGGTGCACTGATGCGAAAGAGACGGTCGACTTTTATGAAAGATTCTTGGACCTCAAGCTCGCCACTTCGATTGCTGAAAATGTTGTTCCTTCTACCGGTGAACGGTATCCACACATACACGTCTTCCTCGAAATGGCTGATGGCGGTTCGGTAGCCTTCTTCGAGTTACCTGAATCAGATGAAATGGTCCCCGACCCAAACACCCCAGACTGGGTTCAGCACCTCGCGTTGAAGGTAGAAAACTACGAAGCGCTCATGTCTTATAAAGACCGCCTGGAACAAGGTGGACAAGAGGTGCTCGGACCCATTGACCATTCGTTTTGCAAATCAATTTATTTTCACGACCCCAGTGGTCACAGGCTCGAATTGACCACTGATGCTGAAGATGACGAGCTTCGTGCCAAGTTGCTGTCCTCGGCTCACTCAATCTTGGATCACTGGGATCAACATCGAGTGGCCCCTGAGGTTGACGCGCTCCACCTGACGGCAAGAGATGGCTGACTAGCAGTCAACACGAAAGCAAGCTGCCGTTAAAGACTCAGATTCAACGTCTAGGCGTCGAAATTTAGGTGACGCACCGCCAGTGTTCTAAGGTCCACGAATTAGAAGGCGAAGATTCGAGCGACCTGCCCGAATCGAAACTTAAAAGGTGGAAAACAATGCCGGCAGCAGAACTTGTTCACATGGCTACGATCAACGTCCAGGTTGGCCCAATGATCGAGGTAGGAAAAGGTCATAAGGGGACGCGGGTAACAGCGAATGTTCCTAGCCTCACAGTAACTAGCGACCGTTTGAATGCGACACTCGCCACTGATGACGCAGCCGATTGGCTGACAGTTGGTGACGATGGAACAGCGCTTCTTGATGTGCGATTCACTCTTGAGACAGATGATGGTGCATTTATCTATGTCGAGTATCAGGGCCGAGGTGATATGGCCACCGGTTTGATCGCAACCGCCCCAACATTCCAAACCGGAGATGAGAGGTATTCGTGGCTTAACAGTGTTCAAGCTGTCGCTGCTGGCCAACTTAACGGTGAGACTGGTGAACTAGTCTATGAACTTTACGAAGTTCAAGTATCAGCCTGAACAGGCAACTTCGAATTGACTCTTAAGGTGGGAAATATATGCCAGTAGCAGAAGTAAATGGTCAGAAGATCAACTATGCGGACTCAGGTGGAGATGGGCAGGCGGTTATCTTCAGCCATGGTTTTCTCATGGACCAGTCCATGTTCGATACTCAAGTCGAGGCCCTAGGTAGCGACTATCGCTGCGTTGTCTGGGACGAACGTGGCTTTGGTGAAACACCCGTAGATGGCTCCTTTTCCTATTGGGATTCAGCGGACGACGCTGTCGCCTTGTTGGATCACCTAGGAATAGAAAAAGCAGTTTTCGTGGGAATGAGTCAAGGTGGATTTCTGTCGCTGCGTGCCGCGCTGGCGCATCCAGCGCGCGTTGCTGGCATCGTGATGATTGACAGCGAGTCAGGTGCTTTTACTGAAGAGCAAATAGAAGGCTACGGGGCAATGTTCGGCCAATGGAAAGCTTCTGATTCCCTAGGAGAACTGGGTGAAACCGTTGCTGGCATGATTATCGGTGATCCTGAAATCAGTAAAGAATGGATTGCCAAATGGGAAGCACGTGACCGGTCAACGCTGCAGGCGCCCATGGAAACACTTCTGTTTCGTGACGATGTCACTGATCGTGTCGGCGAGATTGACTGCCCTGTGTTAATTGTCCACGGGGAAGAAGATCAGGCCATCCCTATGGAGGCTGCTGAAGATCTAATGGAACGATTGTCGGACTGTCGTGGTCTTGTCAAAGTACCTGGAGCGGCGCACGCTCCAAATATGACTCATCCCCAGGTCGTCAATGATGCAATCGCAAGCTTCCTAAGCGAGATTTGAACTCTCGGATTATCGGAGTCCCCATCGTCTCAACTGAGAACGTTGTTGATGCAGTAAGTGATTTCTAACCGCTGCGCCGATGTTCCTATCTGATCTATGGGACACTTTGTAACCTCGTCGACCAAAGGTGAAAGTCATGAATATGGATGCGGAAGACTATGTAGATCTTCTCTCAGCGAGAGCAGCAGATGCCCGAGCGATGATTATGTTCTTCGCGGTCATTCATACAGGGCTACTTGTGGTGCTGGGATTTGCCGGCAACGGGTTGGAGGACTCTGGTATTCAACTTGCGCTAGCCGCAGTGACAGTCCTCACCTCGTTATGGACCGTGTTCTTTATGGATGACTGCATGCAGGACCTGTTTGCCATCGCTAAGGACCTTCCCGAAGATTTCCAGGCCAGCAACATTGGCCGTCGATTCGCCGCAGTACCAATGCCCGTTTTTAGGGTCGTGAACTTCGTTGTCATCGCGCTGATCGTGGTCGCAGAACTTCTTGCCATCTACTAGCAACAATCTGAAAAGTCCTTGAGATCTACTTAAAAGCGTCTCTCTTGGCGAACATAATTGTCGATATAGCCTTCAAACTCAGATCAGCGTTTTGGTTTGTCATCTCATAGTTGACCTCGATCAGACCCAAATTTGGTCGCGATTTACTCACTCTCATATCCAATATGTTGACCTCTAAGGTCAACACATCGCCCGGGCGGGCGGGCACTGGCCAGGACAGTTCCCGAATACCAGGCGAACCGAGAGCGTTTTCTCCTAGGAAATGCTCAGTGTTCAATTTCATCATTAAGGAAAGGGTGTGACAGCCCGACGCGACCAATCCGCCGAAGATCGTGTCAACTGCTGCCTGGGGGTCGATATGAAAAGGTTGAGGATCGAACTGCGTCGCAAAATCGATCATCTCAGCCTCAACCATTTCAACGCTGCCTAGAACGAATGATTCTCCGATAGAGAAGTCTTCAAAGCACCGTTCTTTGCAGGGAATCTGGGAAGACATGTTTTCTCCTTGAGCCACATCAGAACGCGCCGAAACAACTTGGAACCGTATTCCAACACAGCGGATCTTATTGTCTTGGTTCAGGAGGCCTCATTTTTGGGCAGAATGTGGGCGTGGCTTACCGACCGACTCACGACGGAAGATGTCCGTGGTGACAGACAAAAATCCAAATCCACGGTGGCCTTCAGTGTTCGAAGTAGCTCCTTATTGCGACCCAGTAGAGACTGGGAAACAGGCAAGGAGAATTAAACGGCCATGGTTGGCGTTGCTTTTTATTGGATTAGCTTCCATGGTTGCCCAAGGGTTCGGACGGTTCACGTTCCCGGTTCTTCTAACGGCCATCGATCGTGAGCTACTGGGTTCCTACACATTGGCGGGATTCTTAAGCAACGTCCCATTGGTTGCCTATTTACTCGGTACGGGAGTCACCTCATATCTTTCGACTCGCACCGACCCCAGCGACTTAATAAAAATTGGAGTCACACTGTCTGCCATAGGGCTTGGTTCGATGGCAGTCAGCCCTAACTCGGGCACCCTCGCCCTTGCCCTCTTTATCGCAGGGTTCGGAGCAGCGTTGGTGTGGGTTCCTGCTCCAGGCATAGCCGCATCCATGGTCGGACCAGCACAAGGTGGCCTCGCTATCGGACTTGTGGGCTCGGGGATCGGTACCGGAGTCATGCTTGCCGGACCTCTAACATCAGCGGTTCGCACAGCCACCGGGAACGAGTTCGCGTGGCGCCCTGTCTATGGAGTCCAGGCTGCAGTGGGAGTGTTCGTCCTACTTGGACTGTTAGTGGTCCTGAGTCGCAGCGGCGACACAACCGAGACCGAAAAAGTTCCGATATCAGTCTTGACCACCGTCCCCAACTGGCGACTAATAACGCTCAGCTTTGTGATTTTCGGCATCACGTACTCGTTGTTCTTCTACTTTCTTCCCGCCCAATTAGTGGCTTCGGGCTGGAGTGGAGACACAGCGCGTTTAATGTTCGCGCTGCTGGGATTAGCCAGCATTTTCGGAGGAGTGGTCTTCGGACGGATTTCAGATCATTTCTCTCGCCGAACCACCATGGGTCTCGGGTTTGTCCTAATGGCGACAGCACCGCTCCTCACCCTCGTCAACAATGGTGCAGTGGTCACAATCGGCGTGTTCGCGTTCGGGCTTTGTATCGCTGGAGTCCCGACCACCATTGGGGCCATGTTGGCTGATGCTCTCGACGGCAGATCTTTTGTGACCGCATTCGGCACCATCACTTTTGCTTTCGGACTTGCTCAACTCCTCGGACCACCATTCGCTGGGTGGGTTGGCGAAAGAACCGGCTCCTTCCAAATTCCCTTCATCGTCGCATCGGCAGCAGCGCTTTTCGGAGCACTTGTCAGTATCCGAATGAAAAATTCTCGCGGCGCTTCGAACTCCCCGTCTAATTTTGGTTGACGCGAGCGAGGCAACGACTCTTGCTCGGCGGCTTCAAATGCACAGAGTTGTCGAGTGCAAAATCGTAGAAGTGCAAGAATATGACAACACGGCCATGTTGCTTCAAACATGTAAAGCGCCGTCAAACCACTAGAGCGGACCGGAAAGCCCGAATTCACGAGCACCCAGAAAGGAAGCCCGTTGAATAGAGCCGAATATCGAATCATCAAAGAAGTAGACGTCCCGGCCAAAATGAGGGACGGCACAACGTTGTTCGCCGATGTCTACAGGCCCGACGCCGAAGGCAAGTTCCCCGTCCTTCTCCTTCGACTTCCCTACGGGAAACAATTCATTAGTGACTTCGGTGATCACGAATTCTTTGTCCCCAAGGGATACATCGTCGCAATCCAGGACACCAGAGGACGGTTCGCTTCCGAAGGCGACTTTACGCCACTAATTGACGAGCCATTTGACGGATACGACACAGTTGAATGGGCTGCAAAATTGCCGTGGAGTGATGGCCAAGTTGGGACAATTGGCCAGTCATACCTTGGGGCCACACAGTACCTAATGTCCTGGACCGCACCTCCGTCTTTGCGGTGTCAAGTGCCCGTATCAGCTGCCGCAGATTTCCACTCGGGGTGGGTGTACGACGTAGGGGGCGCACTCGTTCACGGTTGGATGATCCCGTACGCCATATTTCTTGCTCGGAACACCATCGACCGAATGGGACTCAAAGACGACCTTTGGCCTCAGATCCGCCCCCACCTTGAACGATCAATCAATTTTGCGAACCCGCTAACAGCAGAGGCCTATCGACGACTTCCATTAATGGATTGGGCGGACCTACTTGACGAAGTCGCTCCATACCTGCGCGACTATCTCGATAACCCAGACGCCGGACCCTTATGGCACAACATCAACGCCGAACGAAAATTCGGAGATGTAGACGTGCCAATGCTTCATGTCAGCAGCTGGTACGACATCTTCAGTCGTGACGGCACCATCATGTACAACGGACTAGCTAAGGGAGCTAAGAGCGCGGAAGCTCGAAGCGGTCAACGCCTACTTTTAGGTCCTTGGGGCCACCTGTTCCCCTACACCTCACCAACCACAAAAGGCGCAGGTGAAGCAAACTTCGGTGATTCCTCACTGCTTGACCTTCACGAATATGAGCTGGACTTCTTAGACAGATGGCTCAAAAACGAGAACAGCAACTGGGATGAAAGACCACCGATCCGGCTTTTCACAATGGGACGAAACCAGTGGCGAGACGAACAGGAATGGCCGCTGACACGAACGCAATGGACGCCTATGTATCTCGACAGCGACGGCTCGGCCAACACAGCCGACGGCGATGGTGTCCTCACAACGAAAGTGGCAGCAGACTCACCACCAGACACCTTCCAATACGATCCCGAAGATCCGGTACCAACTACCGGCGGGAACCTCCTGGTCCTGCCAATCGGCGCTTACGACCAGCGCGAGGTAGAAAACAGGCCCGATGTCTTGGTCTACACGGGAGAAATTCTGCCAGATGACCTAGAAGTAACCGGACCCATCAAAGTCGTGTTGTTTGCTGAATCTTCAGCTTTGGATACCGACTTCACTGCGAAGCTGGTCGATGTTCACCCCAGTGGATACGCGCAAAACATTATCGATGGAATGATTCGTTGCCGGTACCGACAGTCGCGCGAACATCCAACGATGATGCAGCCAGGTCAAGTCACCGAACTAGAAATCGATTTGTGGGCCACCTCTCATGTATTCCTGGCCGGACACAGAATCAGACTTGATGTCAGTTCGAGTAATTTTCCGCGTTTCGATCGCAACTTAAACACCGGAGGTGATCAAGCCCGAGATACAACCTGGAAGATCGCCACACAAAAAGTTCACCACAACGGCCGGTATCAGAGTCACATCATGTTGCCGGTGATTCCCTAGACCGAATAGCAAACAAGCTGCGTCAGAGAAACCGACCTAGCGGAGTCGAAGAACCAGACACAGCAGCCGGGTGGCCGCAGTAATGTGGTGTGGTTAAGAGGCAGGCGTTTCAGTAGACAAGATTTTGGGGGCATCGATGAGCGAACTTATTCTTCGCGGCGGGACTGTGATTGACGGCACCGGCCGACCTGGCGAGATAGCTGACGTTTTGGTGCAAGATGGCGTTATTGCCGAAATAGGTAACCTCAACGGCCGTTCTGCCGACCGCGAAATTGATGCCAGCGACCGCGTTGTTAGCCCGGGATTCATAGACGTACACACCCACATGGACGCCCAAATTGCATGGGACCCATTAGGTGAAAGTTCATGTTTCCATGGGGTGACAACGGCAGTCATGGGCAACTGTGGTTTCACTTTGGCCCCAGTGCGCCCGGATGAACGGCATCTCGTCGTGCGCAACCTCGAACGTGCGGAGGACATTTCCGCGGACGCCATGGCGGCGGGCATCGATTGGTCGTGGGAGACCTACCCCGAATACCTTGACTTCGTCGACCGAACCCCGAAGGGCATTAATTACGCGGGATACGTTGGTCACTCCGCGTTACGCACATGGGCAATGGGAGAACGCGCCTTCGAAGAAGAAGCCAACGAAGACGATCTCAGTCGGATGGTGGGTCAACTGCGAGAATCGATCCAAGCAGGCGCCATGGGCTTCACCACATCAATTTCAGTAAACCACGCCACCTCAGATGATCGCCCGGTCGCCAGTCGGATTGCCCAATGGGATGAGATTGACGCATTGGTCACCGAGATGGGGCGACTCGGAGCAGGCATATTCGAATTAGCGAATCACCACCACCTCCGATCCCGAGACCCAGTAAAACGCGAGGCCTACATCAGTCGCCTCGCAGATTTAGCAATCCGAACCGGTGTCCCTGTCACCTACGGCATGTTGGCCGCAGGTCAAGGTGACAACGGTTGGAAACCGGTGATCGAATTATTGGACCGAATCAACAACGGCGGCGGTCGTTCATGGGCACAGGTACATACTCGCTACTTCGGCGTTCTGCTGTCGTTCGCGACCAGGCTTCCATTTGATGCACTACCCGTGTGGGATGAACTGAGGACACGCTCTCTGGATGAACAGCGAGCTGCCCTCACCGACCCCACCACTCGGAGACGACTAGTTCAAGAGGCAGAAAATGGTGATTACGGCAGGTCGATAGGCGCAGAGGCGCGCAAACCTGAGTGGGAACACATCTATCCGATGGAAAGCTCAGCTCTTCCACCTTTCGACTCCATAGCTGACATTGCATCACAACTGAATCAAGACCCGATGGAAGTCTTCATCGATCTGGCCCTCAAACATGATTTGGATATTTTCTTTATTCAAGCTGCAGCAAACCAAGACCAGGATGTGGTGTTAGAGCTGATGCGTCACCCATATTCCATACCAACCTTTAGTGATAGCGGGGCCCACGTCACCCAGATCATGGACTCGTCCTTACAGACTCACATGCTCGGGCATTGGGTGCGGAACCAAGGAGCGTTTACCTTAGAACAGGCCGTGCATCGAATGACCCAAGTCCCTGCCCAAGCCTGGGGATTCAACAATCGCGGAGTGCTTGCTGAAGGTAAAGCAGCCGATATCAACGTGTTCGATCCTGACACGGTCGCTCCGGATTTACCTGAACTCGTTCATGACCTCCCCAGTGGGGCACCTCGTCTGCGTCAGACAGCGACAGGTTTCACAGCCACGATCGTGAACGGGGAAGTACTGGTAGAAAACGGAGAGACCACCGGGATGACACCAGGCCACCTGCTACGAGGTCCACTCGCGCAGTGAGTTCCTCTCAAGACGTAGCTCTGGCTGAGGCGCATGAGCGATATCGCTCGAAACGACCGAGGAGCGCCGCCGCCGACGGTGAAGCTAGGAAGGTTATGCCAGGTGGAAATACACGTTCTGTGCTTCATTTCGAACCCTTTCCCTTCCGGGTAGCGACAGCCGAGGGTCCGCATCTCGTCGATGTAGACGGCAACCAATACGTTGACTTACTTGGAAATTACACGGCAGGTCTCTTAGGTCACAGTCCTACAGCTGTGCGTCGAGCTGTTAGCGCGGCTCTTGAGACAGGTTTTTCTCTCGGGGCTACGCACACGGTCGAGATAGAAGCGGCGCGGCTCCTCACCGAACGATTCCCATCTCTTGAACAAGTTCGATTCACCAACTCCGGTACCGAGGCGAACCTGATGGCACTCGCGCTAGCAAAACACCACACAGGACGCGAACGTATCCTCGCATTCAGAAACGGTTACCACGGGGGAGTGCTGGCGTTCGCTCCGGAGTCTTCACCAATGAATGTCCCTCACGATTTTGTGGTGGTTCCGTTCAACGACTTTCAGGCAACCGGTGATGCCTTCGCAACAGCCCCAGGCGAAATTGCCGCAGTCATCGTGGAACCCGTGCAAGGCGGGGGAGGATGCATCCCTGCCGCACCCGGTTTCCTAGCCGAACTTCGTCAGTTATGTGACCAAAACGGGTCCATCCTGATCTTCGACGAAGTGATGACATCGCGCCTCGCTCCAGGCGGTGCTCAGGAATTGATGTCGGTCCTACCGGACCTAACCACATTGGGGAAGTACCTGGCTGGAGGTTTGACATTTGGAGCGTTTGGTGGACGAGCAGATTTACTTTCGGCTTTCGATCCTCAACTCGGGGGAGCGTTAAGTCAGGCAGGCACCTTCAACAACAACATCCTTTCCATGACAGCTGTGGTGGCAACTTTGACTGAGGTACTTACCCCTGAGGTGATTCGAACCGTGAATGAACGAGGTGATCGGCTCCGCGAGAGCCTCAACGAGATCTTCGAAGCCAACGAGTGTCAGTTCCAAGCAACAGGCGTTGGATCAATGGTCGCAATCCACGCCGAGGAACCGGCGCTCGAACTGTTCTTTCACGAGATGCTCAATAACGGTTGGTATATAGCGCGTCGCGGATTCATAGCCTTGTCACTCGAAATTTCAGACGACCTAATCGATGGGTTTTTGTCAACGGTGCGAACTTGGGCATCGCTACAGCACTGACCATGTTGTTCTAAACCAGGTTCCTTGATGCTCACCAGGGTTTGCGATATGAGCGAACCAACGCTTTCTTCGGTCAGGTCAGCTTCTAAAGGGTCCGCTAGCGCAGCGAGGCGAAAGTGCCGAACTATTGAACCGAGTCTCAGATACGAAGGTCAAATAGATCAAAAAACGCGTGACCGTATTCCTCGGCCGATGACACCAACGAGCCGAGTTCAACGAACTCTTCGTCGCTCATAGCTTGGTGTCGTTCACCAATTTCTTTGCCACCCCAGCCACACGTATAACGAAGCTGGTACTCCGAGCTACTCAGTGCCTCATAGATAGTTTCAGCGAATGTCTCTGCTTGAACTGAGGCTTGAATCCCTGCCGTGTAGAACTGAAACATCCTGTCGTAGTGATCCTGGTACGCGGTAGGAACAGGGTTGCCTTCGTTTTTGGGCAGTATCGCAGTGCGTGTAACGCCGGGTTCCACAATATGAACGCGAATGCCGAAGCTGATGAGTTCCTGAGCTAGAGCTTCGCTCATTCCTTCCAAGGCGAATTTCGATCCGACGTACACGGTTTGGCCGATGTGGCCGATAAGACCGGCGATAGACGACACCTGGAAGATGTGACCGGTGCCGCGTTCTCGCATCCCAGGTACAAACGCTTTCACGCAACGCACTGGGCCCCACACGTTGACGTCCATCACCTCTTTTGCCCTGTCGATATCGATGTCTTCGGTCACTGAATTCAACGCGACGCCGGCGTTGTTGACAAGTACGTCAAGTGCATCTCCGTTCGCTTCGATTTGGTCGGCGCAGCCAACAACGGAGTCGTTGTTGGTCACATCGATTTCTATTGTTGAGAGGTCGTAATCCTCAGCTAGGTCAAGCAGTTTTGAACCTTTTTCGAGATCTCGCATGCCGGCATACACCTTGTGTCCCTTTTGGGCGAGAAGCAAGGCAGTTGCGCGTCCGAGACCTGAGTTAGCGCCGGTCACTAGTGTCACAGTCATAGCTGAACTCTAGTGCTCACCAAATCTTCTTGGGTCTGGTTCACCTTCCCTGCCAAGGTAAGGGAATCCTGTGGTCGAACACAGCTTTGTATTTGTCATAGGGAGCTGAGAGGGGGAGATCTATGTCCGAGTTACGTTTCTCGATGCGATAGCTACCACCGGTGCAGCCTTTTCGACCAGTGGGTCCGGGCTGTGTAAAACTGATGCCTATGGAGTTCGAACCTCTACACGACGACTTTGGTGCGCGCGTCAATGGCATCGACTTAACCGATGAACTTACTAACGAAGATGTTGCTGCGTTACACGCAGCGATAGACGAATACTCTGTTTTGTTGTTTCCACAACAAAACATGACCGATGAAGCTCAGATGCAGCTCACTTCAGCGCTCGGTGAACCCGAAGAGAACCATGTCACCTTCGGACGTACTGGTGAGATTGTTTACATAGGTACTGTTGGCAACGTCATCGACGCCGAAACCCAACATGACGAATCTGCTACACATACCCGTTCCATGAAGGGCAACAATTTGTGGCATTCAGATTCTTCGTTCCGACGAGTGCCGTCCTACGTGTCAATTCTGCACGCCTATGAAGTCCCCGGCGAGGGCGGCGCAACTGAATTTGTGAGCCAACGTGCTGCCTATGAACGCCTCAGCCCAGATAAACAATCAGAGATCAACGACCTTCACGTGCTCCACGATTATGTGTTCAGCCGCACCAAAACAGCACCGGTCCATGACAATCACGCAGCCTCATTACCTCCGATTGAACAGAAGCTGGTTCGAACCAACCCACACAACGGGCGACGCAACTATTACGCCGGATCACATGCTCGTTCAATCATTGGGTGGAGTGGTATAGATAGCCGGCGCCTCATCGACGAACTTAACGACTCCGCAACTCAAGCTGAGCATCGGTGGTCACAGAACTGGCAACCAGGTGACACTATTTTTTGGGATAACCGCTGCATCTTGCATCGAGGTACCGGCTACGACGCTGACCGTTATCGGCGAAACATGCGCCAGACCAGAGTACGAGGTACCGGCCCAACCCTGGACGAATAAACTCATTATCAAAAGCTAGGGAATAGGCGGCGAATAGATCTGCGGGCGTGCACTGTAGAACGCCGATGAACCGGTACCCTCGGTACACCTCGGAACAGTGGTTCGGTGCCCCCCTCCACCGCTTTAACCGCCGAGAGCAAGGACCTTCCGTTGGCTGCCACCTTCGCCGAACTCGGCGTGCCATCTTCAGTGACGCGCGTCCTCAGTAGTCAGGGGATAGATGAGCCATTTGAGGTGCAAGCAGCCGCTATCCCAGATGCGCTGGCTGGACGTGATATTTGTGGGCGTGCACCGACTGGTTCAGGTAAGACCATCGCGTTCGGAATTCCTGTCATCGTGCGCACCGCTGGGTCCCGACCAAAAGCACCAGCAGCTTTGGTGTTGGCACCTACTCGAGAATTAGCTGAACAAATCGCTGATGAGCTGCGACCACTCGCTCAAGCACACGACCTTTGGGTGTTATCCGCATACGGCGGCACCAACATCAATCGTCAAATCGACCGCCTCAAAAAAGGTGTCGACATTTTGGTCGCATGCCCTGGACGCCTCCAAGACCTCCTTGACCGCAAAGCGTTGACGCTTGAATCAGCTCAGACTGTTGTCATCGACGAAGCGGACCGCATGGCCGACATGGGGTTTTTGCCGGACGTTCGGCGCATATTAGATCTCACCCCTTCGGACCGGCAGACGTTGTTGTTTTCGGCGACGCTGGACAAAGACGTCGCTGCACTCACTCGCGACTATCAGTCCGACCCGGTGCGTCACGAAGTGGGACCAGAAACTCCCGACATTCAACTTCTTCAACATCATTTCTGGTCAGTCGACCGAAGTGAACGAGTCAAAGTCGCTGTGAACCTGATTAGACGGACAGGGAAAACGGTGGTGTTCACTCGCACACGTCACGGAGCTGACCGTGCAGCGAAACAACTTGGACGAGAAGGCCTTGAGGCAGCTGTCATCCATGGGGCGCGAACTCAAAGTCAGCGTGACCGGGCGCTAGCTCACTTCAGCGACGGCGAGGCGCTGGTTCTTGTCGCTACCGATGTGGCCGCTAGAGGCATCCACGTTGATGGTGTTGAATGTGTCCTCCATTTCGACCCTCCAGAAGACGGCAAAGCGTATGTGCATCGAAGCGGACGAACCGCTCGCGCTGGTGCCAGCGGAACAGTTGTGTGTTTCGTTGACAAATCACAACGAAAAGCGGTCAAACATCTGCAACGCGAAGCTGGGATTGATGTCCAAGTCGTGGACCCCGACCTGGACACATTTGGAGATGTTCGACCTGTCAGCCGGAAACCACAAAAAACAGGTGGCGATAATCGGAGTTCAGCACGCCCACAAGGTCACAAAAGCGCGGGGGGTCAAAACCGAAGCAATAGTGGTAACGGCAAACGCAAACCCCAAAACAAAAACGGCGGGCAACGCAACGGACAGCACAAAAAAACCGGAACAAACGGTAAGTCGGGTGGTCAAGGTAAGCCCACGGGTAAAGGCAAACCTGGCGGCAAAGGGAAGCCCGGGAAAAGAAAACCTACTCCCGGCAAGAAGGGCAAACCCCAGAGCACTAAACGCGGCAACGGTTACCCGAAATCCAAACAAAACCCCAAC
>CEUZ01161104.1_pt1 | contig 15209 bp, 15 predicted proteins | sample 361511 | NCBI WGS metagenome assembly CEUZ01 (sample SAMEA2622822, study PRJEB7988) | marine metagenome | biome: marine biome (ENVO:00000447); feature: surface water layer (ENVO:00002042); material: "saline water (ENVO:00002010), including plankton (ENVO:xxxxxxxx)" | depth 5 m
TTAAACATTTTTAAAACTTTATTTGTTTCAATTTCGTCTAGTAAATCTATTTTATTTAAAACAATTATTTCTTTTTTTTTCAGTAGTTCTTTACTATAACTTCCAAGTTCTTTTTTTATTTTTTTGTAGGCACTCTCTAAATTTTTTTCAGTTATATCAATCATGTGTAAAAGAATTTTACATCTTTCAATGTGCTTTAAAAACTTAACTCCCAATCCAACACCTTTATGAGCACCCTCAATTAATCCTGGTATATCTGCTAAAGTAATTTCTTTATCATCATACATTGCGACACCAAGATTAGGGTTTAAAGTTGTAAATTTATAGTTTGCAATTTTTGGTGTTGCACTTGTTATTGATGCTAATAAACTTGATTTACCTGCATTAGGCATACCTATAATCCCTATATCAGCAATAGTTTTAAGTTGAAGCCAAATTACAAATTCTTCACCAATAGCCCCTTTGGTAAATTTTCTAGGCGCTCTATTTACTGAACTTTTAAATCTTGTATTTCCTAATCCTCCTTTACCTCCTGAGGCTACAACAAATTCTTCCCTTTCTTTTTTAAAATCATAAATCAGCGTTTTATTATCTTCTTCAAACACCTGAGTACCTATTGGAACTTTTAGAAAGATATCATTCCCATTTTTACCGGTTCTGTTTTTACCAGCACCGTCTCCACCACGCTCAGCTTTATGATGCTGTTGATATCTATAATCTATTAATGTATTTAAATTTCTTTCTGATACTAATATTACAGATCCACCTTTGCCACCGTCACCTCCGTCTGGCCCTCCATACTCTATGAATTTTTCTCTTCTAAAGCTAGGTGAACCATTACCACCGTTACCAGCTTTAATATAAATTTTTACTTGATCAAGAAATTTCATAATACAACACTTGTTTTTTAGTTGTATTAATTAATTGGGCTTTACAGAAACTAATGTTCTATCAGACTTAGTTTTTTTAAATACAACTTTACCTTTTGTTAAAGAAAAAATTGAGTGATCTTTACCCATACCTACATGTTGTCCAGGAAAAATTTTAGTTCCTCTCTGTCTTACAATTATATTTCCAGGAACAACTTGTTGGCCACCATACTTTTTTACCCCAAGTCTTCGACCAGCACTATCTCGTCCGTTTCTGGATGATCCACCTGCTTTTTTTGTTGCCATAATTTACCTGTTATTTATTTTTTTCCTCTGATTTTTTTTCTAAAGTTTTTGTAACTTTAGCTGCTTCAGATAAAACTTTTCCATCTTTAGAAATAATTTTATTAATTCTTATTAGTGAAAACTCTTGCCGGTGACCATTTTTTCTTCTTGAATTTTTTCTTCTTCTTTTTTTAAAAATAAGAACTTGTTCTATTTTTTCCATTTTTTACTAAATCAGCTTCTACTCTTGCCCCACTTATATTTGGCGCTCCAACTTCAGCTGACTTATCATCTCCATACGCTAATACTTCTTTAAATTCTATTTTCGTGTTTGGTTTAAAGTCATTAAGTTTTTCGACTTTCAAAATTTCTCCTGCCTTAACTTTGTATTGTTTCCCACCAGTTTGTATTACTGCAAATGACATTGTAAATCCTTAATTTTTATAAATTGAAATATAGTTCTACTCTTTTTATAGTCAAGATGAATTAATTAATAATTATCCTTTAAATCTCTTAATTTTGAAAAGTTTTGTAAACTTTTTGCTCTTAAAAAAATATTACAAGCCAGCTCATCTTCTAATGTGGTAGGAACTGTAGGTATTTTTTCCCTACACTTATAGTTAATTTCCTGAATTTTTTTTTTCAATTTTTCATTATCTCTATCATGCTCAATACAGAATAATGAGTTTTTAAGTGTATACTCATGTCCACAATAAATTTTTGTTTTGGTAGGTAACTTTTTTAACTTATTTAGTGAGCCAAACATTTCCTCATGTGTACCCTCAAATACTCTTCCACATCCTAAGGAAAAAAGAGTATCACCTGTAAACGCAATATTTTCCTTAAAGAAATAAAAGCAGATATGACCTGATGTATGTCCAGGAATATGTAAAATTTTAATTTCAAAATTTTCATCTTTCCATACCTCATTATTATCGACTAAAATATCTATATTCGGAATTCTATCTTTATCGCCTTTAAAACCAATTACTTTCGCATTAAACATTTTCTTTAATTTATTATTACCACCTATGTGATCGTGATGATGATGAGTATTAAGTATAAACTTTAAATTTGTTTTTGTTTTATTTATATTTTCAATAATTGGCTCTGCTTCACTTGGATCAATTACACATGCGGAATCAGTTTTTTTATCGATAATCAAATATGAATAATTATCTTGAAGACATTTTATTATTTTTACTTCCATTATCTCTCTATAATAAAAATTCCTAGATCTGAAAATAAATTTTGATAATTTATATTTGAAATATTTATTTTTATTCCTCTTTTATTACAAAAATTTACAAAATCCTTAATACTACACATATGAAGATTTGGGGTATTGTACCATTCATTTGGCAAATTTTTTGTAATGGGCATTGTACCTTTTAGTAGTAAATGAATTCTTACTTTCCAATAACCAAAGTTAGGAATTGTAACAATTGCTTTCTTTCCCACTCTTAATAACTCATTAATTACTTTTTCTGGATCTAAAAATGCTTGAAGTGTTTGACTAAGAATAACATAATCAAAAGTTGATTGTGGAAATTGCATCAAATCACTCTCTGCATTTCCCTCAATGACTGTTAGCCCCTTTTCAACGCATTTTTGAACATTATCTTTCGAGATTTCTATCCCTCTGATGTTTTTGGTAATATTTTCATAAATATATTTCATAAGTTCTCCATCACCGCAACCGACATCTAAAACTTTAGAATTTTTGTTTATCAATCTTGCAATTGTATAAAATTCTTTTTTCATTTAATTTTTTCATAGGTTGTATTTAAAAAATTTTTTACTGTACTCAAAAAATCTGTAACATTTAACAAAAATGAGTCATGTCCTTTATCAGACTTAATCTCAACAAAACCTACATCTTTACCAATTGCATTTAAGGCTATTACTATTTCCCGATTTTCGACTGTAGGATAAAGCCAGTCTGAAGTGAAAGAGATAACAAAAAATTTTGTTTCACTTTTTTCAAAAGCTTTTGATAAGTTTCCATCAAATTGTTTATAAAGATCAAAATAATCCATAGCTCTTGTTATATATAAATAACTATTTGCATCAAACCTATCTACAAAAACAGACCCTTGGTATCTTAGATAGCTTTCAATTTGGAAATCCGCATCAAACCCAAATTTAAGATCATCTCTTTTTTGTAACTTTCTACCAAATTTTTCTTGAAGTCCCTTCTTTGACAAATAAGTTATATGAGCAGCCATCCTTGCAACCGCAAGTCCTTTATCTGGCAACTTTTGTTCATCTTGATAAAATCCATTTAGCCAATTGTGATCTGCCATGATTGATTGTCTTCCAAGTTCATTCAAAGCAATGTTTTGTGCTGAGTGGCTAGCTGTACAAGCGATAGGTATAGCTACATGAGCTTTATTCGGGAAATTTGCAACAAATTGTAAAACTTGCATACCACCCATCGATCCACCAATTACTGCAAATAACTTTTCAATTTTAAAAAAATCAAGAAGATGAAATTGAGCATTAACCATATCATTGATTGTAATTACAGGAAAATTAGTCCCAAACGTTTTTTTTGTTTCTGGATCGATGTTACTTGGACCGTAAGATCCCATACATCCACCTAATACATTTGCACAAATTACGAAGTACTTACTGGTATCTATGGCTTTTCCATTTCCAAGTGCATAGTTCCACCATCCCTCTTTATTTGTAATCGGGTTTATACCAGATGCAAATTGATCACCAGTTAACGCATGAAAAACTAAAATAGCATTATCTTTTTGATCATTTAGTTTACCAAAAGTTTCATAAGCTAAAGGAAAATCATTAATTATTTTCCCACAGTCTAGTTTAAGCGGTTTTGAAATAATTATCTTTTTTACCTTATCAATTTTGCTCATATTTTCCTTATAAGAATTGAGAGGTAAAAAAACTTTTTTAGCGGTTTTTTTAAAGCGCTCGCAATTCAGTTAAATCAGCGCAGAATTTATTTACAGTATACGATTCTAAATGTCAAATTTTTAACAAAAAATACTTATTTTATGTAAATAATTAATTTTTTTATCTATAAGGATGGAAGATATTAAAACTATGACTTTGTTAAATTTTAGAAGAATAAATAATGAGACTTATACGCCAGGTAGATTTTTTTTAAAAAAAAGAAAAAATGTAATTAAACTATCAGCAAATGAATCTGCGTTAGGAATGAGCCCAAGAATTAATAAAATTCTAAAAAATAAAAATTTTCAAATTTCAAAGTACCCTGACAGCAAATCTTCTGAATTAAGAAAAGCAATTTCAAAGCATTTTAAATGTGATTTTAATAAAATTATATGTGGATCTGGATCAGATGAAATTATTCAAATGCTTTGTCAACTTTTTTTAAAACCTAACGATCAAGTTATTGTACCTGAATACAGTTTTTTGATGTATAGAATTTACTCAAAAATAGTTGGTGCAAAAGTTATCTATGCAAAAGAAAAAAATTTTAAAGTGAGTGTTCAAGAGATACTCAAGAAGGTAAATAAAAAAACCAAAATTATTTTTATAGCAAATCCAAATAACCCTACTGGCACATATTTATATAAAAACGAATTAATAAGTTTAAGAAAAAAATTGAATAGAAAAATTTTATTAGTTTTAGATGACGCTTATGATGAGTATATGGTAGACAAAAAATACTCATCTGGTTTAAAAATTTTTAAAAACAAAAATAATGTTTTTATATTAAGAACCTTCTCTAAAATTTTTGGATTAGCGTCTTTAAGAGTAGGATGGGGTTATGGTGATAAAAACATTATAGATGCTTTAAACTCTATAAAGCCTCCTTTTAATGTAAATAAGATTGCTCAACTTGCAGCAATTGAGTCATTAAAAGATAAAAAATTTATTAATAAATCAATTAAACATAATTTGAAATGGAGTAATAAAATAAAAAAAGATTTAGAAAAATTTGGAATTTCATCTAATAAAATAAGTGCAAATTTTCTTTTACTTAATTTTAATAAGTGTAAGTTATCGTCTAAGAGTATTGAAAAAAAACTTATTTCTAATGGAATTTTACTGCGAGAAACTAAAACTTACGGTATCAAAAATTCTCTAAGAATGACAATTGGTAATAATTCTGAGAATAAAGCGTTTCTCAATACAATGAATAAAATTTTTAAAAATGTTTAAAAATGTACTAATTATTGGATGTGGTTTGATTGGGTCTTCCATAGCAAGAGCTATTCGAAGTAAAAAAATATCCAAGAATATTTACATATTTGAAAAATCTAAAAAAAATATTTCAGTAATAAAAAAACTAAAAATGAACTTTAAAATAATCAAAAATTTAAACAAAATTGATTCTAACCTTAATCTAATAATCCTATGTACTCCTATGAGTGAATATCAAAATATATTGAAAAAAATTAAAAATTTAGTTTCAAATAATACAATAGTTACAGATGTTGGCTCTACAAAAAATTTTATGAATCATAAGATTAAAAGAACAATAAATATAAAAAACTTAAGCTGGATACCTTCACATCCAATTGCTGGTTCCGAAGTAAGTGGAGCTCAATATGGTAATAAAAATTTATTTCAAAATAAGTGGTGTATTGTAATTAAAGAAAAAGGTACTAATAAAAAACATTTAAGTATTTTAAAGACTTTTTGGAATAAAATTGGATCTAATGTTGTTTTAATGAATCCAACTAAACATGACTTTATTTTTTCAATAACAAGTCATTTACCACATTTAATAGCTTATAATTTAGTCAAAACAGCTACAGACTTCGAAAAAGGTGAAGAAAATAAAATAATCAAGTACAGCGCCGGGGGTTTAAGAGACTTCTCTAGAATAGCTGCAAGTAATGAAATAATGTGGAGGGATGTTTTTTTTACAAATAAAAAAAACATGGTTTTAGCCATAAATAAATTTATAAAAAACTTAAGGTTGTTTAAAGCTGACATAGTCAATGAAAATAACAAGATTCTCAAAAAATTAATTGATAGTAAAAAAGTCAGAAAAAAAATAATTTCACTAAAACAAGATGTAGATAAACCAGATTTTGGAAGATCGAATTAAGCTTTTAAATTATTTTTAAGATCGTCTAAATAAGCAATGTAGTTCTGGGATGATTTAATTGAAGTTTTATAAATTGGTTTTCGTGCTTGAACAGCACTCACTGTTTTTATTATTTTCTTATTATTGTAATGTTTTAGACAATTTGGATCCCAATCTAGTCCACAAAATTTTAAAAGTTTTTTAGTTTCCAATTCTTGGTTATCAATTAAATCTTCATAATTTATATCATGTATGTCATTAGAATATGTTGATTTCCAAAACTTCATTAAATCTTTGTACAAAGTATAAAATGAACCCAAATCTTTTAAATTAAATGAAAAGTTTAATCCTGCATCAAAATTATTTTTATAAATTGACCAACAATTATCCATTATATCTCTTTTACAATGAACTACTTTTGAGTTTGGGAAAATCAATTTTATATAACCAATCCATCTAAAATTTAATGGAGCTTTATCTGTAATTATTTTGTCGGACTTATCTATTAAAAAAACCTTTTTAAGATACTCATCTTGAATTGATTGAAAGTCTGAAATTTTTTTATTCTCAACTACATTATTCATTAATAACTCAGTCAAAAATACCAACTCCCCAGCTCCGTAAACTTTACTGTGAGAGGAAATGATTTGTTCAACCAAAGTTGTTCCAGATCTTGGCATACCAACTATAAAAATTATTTTTTTGTCATTTTTTTTTATAGAATTATTTAAATATTCACTAAAATTACTTTTAATATTTTTAAATAATTCTATATCCTGATTTATGTCATAATTAATAATTTTTTTTTTAAGATTATTGGCATTACTGATGTGAAAAAAAGAATTTTTATAATCTTTCAAATCTTCATATGCTTTTCCTAGAGCAAAGTTTAACTCAATTTTTTGATTACTGTTTAGATTATTTTGGTCATATTTTTTTTTCATTTCTAAAAAATGATGGTTATCTTTTGAATATTTTGTAATTAGAGAAATTGCCCTATCAGCTAATGTAAACTTTGAATTCAATTCTAAAATAATTTTAAAATATTTTAATGCATTTTCATAATCACCTATTCCAAGATATATTGAGGCCAGATTGTAATTTGTAATAAGTATATCACTTTTTATTTTTATGGATTTATTATAAAGTTTAATGGCATCATCAGTTTGATCTAAATCCTTTTTCAAATTAGCAAAATTATTTAAAACATTTATATAATTAGGATCAATTTTCATGGCTTTTTTAAAATTTTCTTCAGCCTCATTAAAATTACCTAACTTGTGTTGGCTTATTGCCAGATTGTTTAAAAAAAAAATATTTTGAGAGTCAATTTTCAAACCTTCTTCCATTATTTTAACAGAATTGATGTACTCACCTTTGCCCTGATAAGCTAAGGAAATAATATTATATAAAATTTGATGTTTTCTCTTTTTTAAAAGTACTTTTGAGTCAAATATAACCTCATCAAAGAGTTCTATTTGTAATTTATTTTGGATTTTAATTATTCTCTTTTCTAGCTCGCTATCAGTAATCATTTATTCTTTTAATTTTTATCTTATTAAGTTTTGCATTATTTTTAATTTCTTCAATTGTTTTTACAATTTGCATAATTAATACTTTTTTCTTAGGGCCATATGCATGAATAAGTGACTTATTATTTAAGCAAATTGCAATATGTCCTTTCCAAAAAATAAGATTTCCTTTGCTAAATTTAAAAGAGTTTATATTTTTTTTAAAAAACTTAACTTGGTCCTTAGTATCTCTTGGTATTGATATATTATTAAATTTAAAGAAAATTTGAAGAAGAGCTGAACAATCGATCCCTTTAAAAGATTTACCACCCCATTTATATTTTACGTTTAAAAACATTTTGAAAATTTTTACAAAATCTTTGTTAATATAACCTATTTTTTTTAAGTCATTTCTTTTAATCCATTTATTTCTTTCAAATTCGTAAAAATCTTTATATTTTGAATAGATTTTGACCTTACTAGCAAAAGGAAGGTATCCTTTAGTTATTATAAATTTTTTATTTTTCTTTTTATAAATTAATGATTTGATACTTTTAATCTTGTAATTTGGCACAAAATTTTTTTTAAATTTTTTAATTTTTATAAAACCTTCATAGGAGTCGTATTTGGTTTTTATTTTCAGCCAATTTGAATATCTTCTTTTAATATCAAATTTTTCACCATAAATCATTTGTGATGATAATTTTGAAAATTTACTTTTCTTTTCAAAAATATCAATAATAGGATAATTATTTATCATTTAGTTTTTTACTGGTGCAACCTTTCCTATCCAAAGAATTAAAAAAAGAACTGGTATACCAATTACTGCAGTTAAAATAAAAAAATTTTGATATCCCATAATATCAACCCAACTTCCAGCATATCCAGCAACTAGTTTTGGCAAAAACAACATTATTGAGCTAAATAATGCATATTGTGTAGCTGTGAACTTTATGGAAGTCAATCCTGATAAATAAATAACAAAAGCAGCACCTGCAAATCCACTAGAGATATTATCAGCTGTAATTACTGTTATTAAAAATTTTATACTGATTGGAGAAATTGCTAACCATGCAAAAAGTAAATTACTTAAGGCGGCAATTAAAGCTCCAAAAAAAAGAGCTTTCATAGTGCCGAATCTCAGAGAAAAATAACCACCCATAAAACCTCCTGCTATAGTCGCGAAAACACCAAAAAATTTTGAATAAGTTGCTATTTGACTTACATTGTAACCTTTTTCTAAATAAAAAATATTTGCCATAACTCCCATAACGACATCAGCAATTCTATAAAGCGAAATTAATAAAAGTATCAAAAAAGCAAATTTACCATATCTCAATATAAAATTTGTTATGGGATTTAAATAACTTTTACTAATAGTTTTTTTAGATACAAAATTTATTTTAATTAACAAATTGATTAGAGTGAAGGCTATAAAAAAACAGAGCATTATTCTAAGTGAAGCAAAAAGAAAACTTAAAAAAACTTGATTTTTTTCAAATGGGTTATCTATTTGTGAGTACAAAAAAATAAAAATTACTATAGAGACTAAAACTGTTAATAAAAATCTGATATGATTTTGTCTTTTTAAATTAAGCTTTCTTTTAAGATTCGGTTCTTTTGATATCAAGGTTCCAAAAATTCCTATGAGCATAAAAAATGACATTGAGGAATAAACAATTTGCCAAACATTTTGATCGTAGGTTTCTTTTCCAAAATAAGCAGCTATCCACAAACTTCCTGCACCACCTACCAACATGGCAATTCTATAACCTGCTATATACATAGATGATAAAGGACCCTGCATAAATTGAGGGGCTGACTCAATTCTGAAAGCATCGATTACAATATCTTGAGTAGCGCTCGAAAAGGCTAAAAGGGTGATAGTAAATGCAGTTATATAATAATTATTTTCAGGATGAGTTATTGAGGTAGCAAGTAAAGAAAAAATAATGAATATTTGTGTTGATATTAACCAGCTTCTTCTATGCCCTAGAGATTTAAATATTGGTAAGGTATAGTTGTCAACGATCGGTGACCAAAGATATTTAAAAGCATAAGCAAATCCAGCCCAGCTAAATAATGTGACTGTGCTTCTATTAATGCCAGCTTTCACTAGCCAAACTGAAAGAGTTGAAAAAACTAGAAGTATAGGCAATCCAGAGGAAAAACCTAAACAAAGCATTTTTAATGGTTTTTCTGTAAAAAATATTGAAATTTCTTTTTTCAAATTAATTTCTCCAAAAAGAAGGTAAAAAAATTACTAAGACTGCAAACAGTTCTAATCTACCTAAAAGCATGCCAAAACTTAATATCCATTTAGAAAAATCTGACAACTCAGAAAAATTTCCATTTGGTCCAATTATTTCTCCTAGTCCAGGACCTACATTTGATATTGATGTAGCTGCCCCTGATATAGAAGTTATAAAGTCTAAACCATTAAGTGATAACAAAGCTGTAATCACAAAAAAAATTACAATATATAAAAAAATGAAAGAAATTATTGACCCTGTAAACTTTTCGTCAATGTTATTACTATCGTATTTTAATACAAATATTCCTCTCGGATATATAATTTTTTTAAGCTGATTTATTAAATAAAGATATAATATTTGGACTCTAAATATTTTAATACCACAAGTTGTTGAGCCAGCACACCCTCCTATAAACATTAATATAATAAAAAAAAATAGGGGAAAACTTCCCCAATTATCAAAGTTTTGAGTTACATAACCTGTGCCAGTTAGAATTGACAAAACATTGAATGTGACAGCTCTTAATTCGAGTAGTCCAAAGTTACCATTTTTCAAAACTAAATGTATAAATATTATCATAACTGATATTGTAGTAATTTTAAAAAAAAGTTTGATTTGAGTATCTGTAAAAAATATTTTTTTATTACCATTTATAAATTTTATATAAGAAATAAAAGGTAGACTTCCTAAGACAATGAAAATCATTGCCACCATTTCTATTTTAGCACTTTCAAAATATCCAATCGAATTATTATAATTTGAAAAACCACCTGTTGCTATAGTAGTCATAGAATGGGTTATACTATCAAAAAAACTCATACCAAATAAAAAATAAAAAAAGGAACAAGAGGTAGTTAAAGCGGCATAGATCAAAATTAAATTAAGAGCTATTTGTTTAGATTTTGGCAATATTTTTTCTGATGTATCGTTACTTGAAATTCTAAATAGTTGCATTCCACCAACATTCATTATTGGCATAAGCGTTATTGCCATGACAATAATACCAATACCACCAAGCCACTGAAGCATAGCTCTCCAAAAAAGAATTGCTTTAGGAGAAATACTTAAATCTTTAATAATTGTAGATCCAGTAGTAGTGATGCCAGACATACTTTCAAAAAAAGCATCTGTAATTGATAAGTTTAATTCTGAAAATACCAGAGGCAAAGAACCAAAAATTGCAATACTAATCCAAGATAGAGCAGTGAGTAGAAACGCTTGCCTTAAACTTAACTTCTTATCATGATTAAAATTTGATAAAAAAAATAAAACACCAAATATTACAGTGATAATGCCAGCGGCTATAAATGAGGAGTCTACCTCATTATATATAAATTGAACAATAATTGGTATAATCATAGATACTCCAAGAATGATCTGAAGAATACCAAGGGTAAAAAAAACAGTTTTATAATTGGACATTTTGAATGAACATTATTTTATGGTAAATAAATTTCAACTCTATAAGAATTAATAAAAACGCCAAATTTAAGATATTTTGTTATTATAAGATGTGATTGAAAAAAATAATTTAGATAAAACCAATTCATGGCCTTTTGTTGAAGCCAGAAAACTTCTGGCCGAGAGAAAACCTTATATAGAAAAAAAAGGCAAGATTATTTTACAAACAGGATACGGCCCTAGTGGTCTTCCGCATATCGGTACTTTTGGTGAAGTTGCAAGAACTTCTATGCTTGTAAATGCTTTAAATCAAATTACCGAAATACCAAAAGAGATTATCACATTTTCAGATGACATGGATGGATTAAGAAAAGTTCCTGATAATATTCCAAATGATATTATTTTAAAAGAGAATCTTCATAAACCTTTAACTAAAGTGCCTGATCCATTTAAAAAATATAATAGTTTTGGTGAGCATAACAACGAAATGTTAAAAATTTTTTTAGACAATTTTAATTTTGAATATACATTTCAAAGTTCAACAAAATTGTATCAATCTGGTTTTTTTAATCCAACATTAGAATTAGTTTTAAAAAAATATCAGGAAATTATGGAGATTATAATTCCAACTTTAGGCAAAGATCGTCAAAAAACTTACAGTCCATTCTTACCATTATGCCCAGAAACTGGTAAAGTTTTAGAAATACCGATATTAGAAATTTTAAAAGATAAATCAAAAATAATATTCGACAATCATGGAAAAAAGCTTGAAGCAAGTATTCTTGATGGTCATTGCAAATTACAATGGAAAGTTGATTGGGCAATGAGATGGTTTGCTTTAGATGTGGATTTTGAAATGTACGGAAAAGATTTGATAGAGAGTGCTATTCTATCATCTAAAATAATTAAATTATTGGGAAAAAAAAGTCCATCGGGTTTCGCCTATGAACTTTTTCTTGATGAAAAAGGTGAAAAAATTTCAAAATCAAAAGGTAATGGGATCACAATAGATCAATGGCTGGAGTATGCGTCACCTGAAAGTTTATCTCTTTTTATGTATCAAAATCCTAAAAGAGCAAAAAAATTATACAAGGAAATCGTACCCAAGGCAGTCGATGAATATCTTGATTTTATTGAAAAGGGAAAAAAACAAAATGAACTACAACTTCTTATGAATCCAGCTTGGCACGTTCATAACGGCAAAATTCCAGTTGAAAAAACTATTATGAGTTTTTCTATGTTACTAAATTTAGTTGAAACAAGTAATGCAGATAAAAAAGAAGTACTTTGGAAATTTGTAAAAAAATATAAAAAAGATATTAATGAAAATGATTACCCAATTTTTGATAAACTCGTTGGATATGCAATAAAATATTTTAATGATATAATCAAAAAAAATAAAAAATATAAAAAACCTAATTCTTCAGAAAAAAAGGCTCTTGAGGCTTTAATTTTGATATTAGATAAATGCAAAGATGATATGAAACCTGAAGACATACAAACATTAATTTATACAGCAGGTAAAGAAAATGGTTATAAGGAAAATTTGCGTGATTGGTTTAAACTAATTTACGAAGTCGTTTTTGGAGATGAAAACGGGCCAAGAATGGGATTTTTTATTAGTTTTTTTGGTGTAAATGAAACTAAACAGCTTATAAAAGATAAAATTAAATGATGTTTTCAAAAATAAGATCTTTAATATTTAAAATTGATCCAGAAAGAGCACACAATTTAGCAATAAATTCTTTAAAATTTAAATTACCAATAAATTTTTATGATCAAAATCAAAATGATCCTATGTTTGAAACGTCTTTATTTGGAAAAAAATTAAATAATCCGATTGGTTTAGCTGCAGGATTTGACAAAAATGCAGAGGTTTATAATTCATTATTTAAACTTGGATATGGATTTGTTGAAGTTGGCACGGTTACTCCTAAATCACAATACGGTAATCAAAAACCTAGAGTTTTCAGACTAGTAGAGGATCAAGCCTTAATTAATAGATTAGGTTTTAATAATCTTGGAGCAGAAAATGTTAGTTTAAGAATAAAAAAAAATAAACCAATTGGATTGCTTGGGGTAAATATTGGTCCTAATAAAGATAGTGATGACAGATTAAACGATTATTTGGTAGGACTACAAACTTTTGGTGAGATAGCTGATTATATTACCATTAATATTTCTTCACCAAATACTGAAAATCTAAGAAATTTTCATGATGAAGAAAAATTAGACAAATTAATTTTTTCAATTGAAAATGAAAAGAAAAAACTTAATTTAACAATACCTGTTGTAGTTAAAATCTCACCAGATTTAGACGATGGTCAAATTGAAAAAATTTCTTCTATACTTCTAAAATACGAAATAAAAGCTGTTATAATTTCTAACACAACTGAAAAAAATAGAGATGTTTTAAAAAATGAGCAAAAAATCCAAAAAGGTGGACTTTCAGGAAAACCATTAGAAATTACGTCAAACCAAATGATCAACAAATTTTATAGATTATTAAAAAATAAAATTAAAATAATTGGCGTTGGGGGAGTCGACTCTGGCAAAAGCGCATATCAAAAATTTTCAGTTGGCGCTGATTATATTCAACTTTATACTGGCATGGTATACCAGGGACCAAATATAGTTAACAAAATTAAAAAAGAACTCAAAGAAATATTACTTATAGAGGGTGTAAAGAATTTTAGGGAAATAATTGGACATAAAAGTAATTAATTTATCCTTATAAACTTGACGTCTAGATTAACAAGATTTATATAGTTTTGGAATTATGACAAAAAAATGTGAATTAACAGGAAAAAATCCCTTAAAAGGACACAAGGTAAGTCACGCTAATAATAAGTCTAAAAGAAGATTTTTACCAAATTTAAAAAAAGTAAAATTCACAAGTGAAATTTTGAAAAGAAGTTTAAAAATCAATGTTTCAAATGCTGCAGTAAGATCTGTTGATAAAAAGGGTACTTTTGATCAATTTTTAAAGTCAGCTAAAAATAAAGATTTATCTCCTAGACTTAAAAAACTCAAAAAAACTCTAATCATTAAATCAGCTTAAAATGAACAGAGTATTAATATTGCTTTCATTTTTAATGGGAGCAGTTGTCCTTGCATCTAATTATTTAGTTCAATTTCCAGTTAATAAATTTGGTTTGAATAATGTTTTAACATATGGTGCTTTTAGCTATCCAATTGCTTTTTTAATTACTGATCTAGTTAATAGATCATTTGGAAAAATTGTTGCTAGAAAAGTTGTTTATATTGGTTTTATAATTGGTATTCTTACAACATTTCTTTTTTCAACAAACTTTGCCGATCTTATTTCAATCAGAATCGGAATTGGTTCAGGTACAGCTTTTTTAATAGCACAACTTTTAGATGTCCAAATATTTGATAAGCTAAGAAAAAAAAATTGGTATGTGGCACCCTTAACATCATCTTTATTCGGTTCTACAATTGATACATTGTTATTTTTTTCGATATCTTTTTATGGAACAATGGTACCCTGGTTTACTCTAGCTTTAGGAGATTTAGCTGTAAAAATTTTTGTTGCTTTAATTATGTTAATTCCTTTTAGACTATTATTAAGAACATTTAAGCCGGTTTAAAGCCTATCTTTTAAAAATTTATAAGATAAAATCTTATAAGCTAATTTTGCTGTCAAAAAATTATAAGAATCAAAACCCTTTATTGGTGCTAGTTCATTAATATCAGCACCAACAATATTTGAATTTTTTGCTGCAATTTTTAAAATTTTGAGAGTTTCATCCCACAAAAGTCCTCCAGGTTCAGGGGTACCTGTTGCAGGCATTATACTTAAGTCAAATCCATCAACATCGAATGTTAAATAAAC
>CEUZ01081494.1_pt1 | contig 15207 bp, 13 predicted proteins | sample 361511 | NCBI WGS metagenome assembly CEUZ01 (sample SAMEA2622822, study PRJEB7988) | marine metagenome | biome: marine biome (ENVO:00000447); feature: surface water layer (ENVO:00002042); material: "saline water (ENVO:00002010), including plankton (ENVO:xxxxxxxx)" | depth 5 m
GAGATAATCGATTCGAATAAGTCTTATCTCTCGGATCGCCTGCTGCAGCTAGATATTGAGACACGCTTTCACACCACTGTTGCAGATGATCCGGAAGATATCCGAGATGCCTTGATATGTGCGACGGAAAGGTCTCAAATTGTTTTGGTCTCAGGTGGTTTGGGGCCAACACGCGATGATATCACTGTGGAAATTTTGGCATCTGCGTTCGATCGTACTCTTTTACTAGATCAGGACTCATTGGATGCTCTAGAAACCTTCTTTTCGAAGCTGGGTCGTGAGATGTCTGACTTAAATCGGAAGCAGGCCTATTTTCCAGAAGGGGCTGAAATCCTTTTAAACCCTATAGGGACCGCTCCAGGATGCCTGTTGGAGGCAGCAGGTTCATTGATCTTTTGTATGCCCGGTGTGCCCCGCGAACTTTATCTAATGATGGACGAGCAGGTTCTACCACGAATCTCAACTCACCTTTCAAATGAAACGGTCGTGAGAGCGAGATTGCTGCGGACTTTTGGGATGGGAGAATCAAACCTTGATGAAGCACTGGGCGATTTGGCTCGAAACGACAAAGATGTAAAGCTCGGCTTTCGAACCTCATTTCCAGATAATTACATCCGACCTGTTGTAAAGGGCAGAAATGAGGCGGCCGCTCTCAGGAAGCTTGATGGTATCTGCGAGTCAATCCATGAGCGGCTTGGAGCAATCGTGTACGCCGAAGGCGAGACTCCTATGGAGAAAGTTGTTGGCGAGCTTCTCGACTCTTCAAATAAAACATTTGCGACGGCGGAATCTTGTACTGCGGGATTAATTGCTCACCGAATTACCGAAGTACCAGGATCTTCGTCATATTTTCAGGGAGGAGTAGTAGCCTATGCCGACAAGTCGAAACGGCAGCTACTGGGGGTTGACGCTGACTTGCTGTCTAAGCATGGGGCAGTCTCAAATGAAGTAGCGCGTGCGATGGCGGAAGGAGCACGGGCTAGATTTGATTCAGATGTCGCCGTTTCGACTACTGGGATTTCGGGTCCGGGAGGGGGTTCTGATGAGAAGCCAGTAGGTCTGGTGTTTATAGGACTAGCGGACAAATCCGGAAGTGAAGCTCATTCGTTCGTAATTTCTCTAGATCGAAAGCGCCATAGAGAGCTGACTGCGCAGCTAGCACTTGATTGGGTTCGTAGGAGGCTCCTTGGGGCACCCTACATACCACCGCAGTTTTTGAGGCAACAAAAGTCAAGCAATGAAAGAAGGTAAGCCTTTGCGAGAGCCGGCTCGAGTCGGCGGGTGCCCGCTGTATAGAACTAAGATCAATTCATCTCTAAACGAATTACTTTTCTAGTTAAAAACTAAGGAGACATCAATGGCTAAGAATGACCGTAAGACTGAGGACATAAAAGAAAATCAGAAGGCGCCACTAAGTGCGCGTGAAAAGGCGATAGATTTGGCTGTTTCCACGATTGAGAAACAGTTTGGTAAAGGTGCAATTCTTTCGTTGGGGCAGGAAGCAGTTGATTCCGAGGCAGATTCATTTTCCAGTGGATCCCCAAGCATTGATATTGCACTCGGGATAGGTGGTTATCCGAGAGGCCGAGTGATCGAAATTTTCGGACCTGAGTCGAGTGGGAAAACAACCTTAACTCTCCACGCAGTCGCGGAAGTGCAGAAGTTGGGCGGAGTGGCGGCATTTATTGACGCCGAACACGCTCTAGATATTAATTATGCAAGACGCCTGGGAGTGAATATTGAAGAGTTACTGGTATCTCAACCAGATACCGGCGAACAAGCCCTCGAAATAGCGGATGTACTGCTTCGCTCAGGTGCCGTGGATCTGGTCGTGATAGATTCAGTGGCTGCCTTAGTGCCACGGGCAGAAATAGAAGGCGAGATGGGTGACCATCATGTGGGCCTTCAAGCTAGATTGATGAGCCAAGCTCTTAGAAAGCTGACTGGTACCGTGTCAAAATCAAATGCGACCGTCGCGTTTATAAATCAAATTCGCATGAAAATCGGAGTGATGTTTGGTAACCCTGAAACTACAAGTGGGGGGAATGCGCTTAAGTTCTACTCGTCAGTACGGCTCGACGTGCGCCGAATCGCGGCGATTAAAGATGGTGATGAAGTGGTTGGAAATCGGACGCGAGTCAAAGTAGTGAAAAATAAAGTCGCACCTCCCTTTAAGCAGGCTGAATTCGATATTCTCTACAATGAAGGTGTGTCGTTAGAAGGAGATCTCCTGGATCTAGGTGTTGAGGCCGGACTTGTCGAAAAGAGCGGCTCTTGGTACTCGTACAATGGTGAGCGCATTGGACAGGGACGTGAAAATGCGAGGCGTTTTCTGAAAGAGACGGTCGATGTTAGAGAACGAATCGCTGATGCTGTCTACTCGGAAAAGGGATTGAAGCGACGTGTATTGGCTAAAGAGGTTGATAATTCAACTTCAGATTCCAGCAGTAGAGACGAATAAGGAGACAAAAGTTCTTATGCCGAACGGTTTTAGCTGCACTCGAAAAAGAATCTGATCGTGGCTCTTGTTAGATCTGCCAGAGAGATTCGGGAAAGTTTTTTAACTTTCTTCGAGGAGCGTGCGCACCGTCGCGTTACGAGTACATCTTTACTTCCTGATTCTGATCCTACTCTGATGTTCGTGAATGCTGGAATGGTTCCTTTCAAGAGAATCTTTCTTGGGGAAGAATCTAGGGGTTATATACGCGCCACTAGTGCGCAAAAATGTATGAGAGTCTCTGGAAAACATAATGATTTAGAGAATGTTGGAAGGACACCGAGGCATCATACTTTTTTTGAAATGTTGGGGAATTTCTCATTCGGCGATTACTTTAAGGAAGAAGCAATTATTTTCGCGTGGGAATTTTTGACCGAGCGATTAGAAATTCCCGAAGCTAACCTAGTGGTCAGTGTCTTTCGCGAAGATGATGAAGCGTTCGATATTTGGAAAAATCTCGTTGGAATACCAACAAATCGTATTTACCGGCTCGACGAAGATGAAAACTTCTGGTCAATGGGAGATACCGGCCCTTGTGGCCCCTGCTCAGAAATTCACTACGACAATACACCAGAGGTTTCGCCACTCGAAGATGATCCGTCATCTGACACCGGTCGCTTTCTCGAAATTTGGAATTTGGTTTTTATGCAGTTTAATCGGTCTTCCGATGGAGGTTTGGTTCCTCTTCCGAAACCATGTGTTGATACCGGTGCTGGCCTCGAAAGACTGGCGGCGGTTCTCCAAGGAGTTCCCTCAAACTATGATACAGATCTTTTTTCGGGTATTTTGCAAAAAGCCTCACAGTGCACTGGAGTGGAGTTGGGTCTTGCAGATGAGAGCGATATTTCTCTCCGCGTAATTGCTGATCATGCTCGCGCAGTCTCATTCTTAGTTGGCGATGGCGTTTTACCGAGTAATGAGGGTAGGGGCTATGTCTTAAGAAGAATTTTACGGCGCGCAGCCCGTCACGGTGTGTTGTTGGGGAAAGAGGAGCCTTTTCTTTACGAAGTGACCTCTGCAGTTGTTGAGGAGATGGGTTCCGCGTATCCAGAGCTTCGAGAGAGAGGGGACTATATAAGCGCACGTGTCCAGCGAGAGGAAGAACGGTTTCTTGAGACGCTTGCGAAAGGACTTTCACTTTTAGAACAGGAGATTGCCCGTGCAAAGTCCCATGGAGCTCTAAAGCTATCTGGCGAAACGGTATTTAAATTATATGACACCTATGGTTTCCCGAGTGATTTGACCGAAGATATTCTGAGCGCTCATGATCTCATAATTGACGAACCTGGTTTTGCACGAGAGATGGAAAGCCAGCGTGCCCGCTCGCGAGCGTCATGGAGAGGAAGCGGCGATTCCGAGATTAGCGAAATTTACAGCCGAATTGCATCTGATCTCAATTGCAGCTTTTCAGGATATGAGAATCTTCAGGATTCTGCTGAAACACTAGTTCTAATTAGTCGCGGAAATCTAGTTGACGTCGCTCCGATCGGTGAGGAGATAGAGCTGGTTGTTCGTTCAACGCCTTTCTACGCTGAAAGCGGAGGCCAGGTAGGTGATCGAGGCATTGGGGAATCGTTGTCCTCAAGTTTCGAAATTTTAGATACTTATAAACCCGCAGAAGGGCTAATAGCTCATCGATGTCGAGTGGGTAGAGGAGAACTCCGAACAGGGGATGAAGTTACTCTGTCTGTTGATCGTGAGTCTCGGAAGGCGACCACTAGAAATCATTCGGGCACCCATCTTTTGCATTCAGCCTTGAGGGAAAATCTTGGTTCCCAAGTTATGCAGAAGGGGTCTTTGGTTTCCCCTGAGCGTCTTCGGTTTGACTTTACAAGCGATGGGCCCCTTACAACTGGACAAATAGAAACGATTGAGGATCGGGTCAACTTTTGGATCGAAGAAAATCATGAAACGATTATTCGAAATATGTCGCATCGAGAGGCAGTCGAGGCAGGTGCTATCGCGCTATTTGAGGAAAAATACGGAGACGAGGTGCGCGTAGTTAGTTTCGGGGAGGCCTCAACGGAGCTTTGTGGAGGTACGCACGTGGAAGCGACGGGCAATATTGGCTTATTTAAGATTATTTCAGAGGCTGGCATTGCTTCTGGCATACGTCGAATAGAAGCACTGACAGGTGCAGGTGCATTTAATCACATGCGTTCGCAGGAGCATGAGCTCCGTGAACTTGGGTCTCTTCTTAAGGTTGCGCAGAAGGATATTTCGCGCCGCGTTACTAGGATTCTGGACGAACACCGAGAGATGGAACGCAATATTTCTGAGCTTCATCGTGAGCTTAACAAACTAAGTAGCGACGATCTGATGTCTGAGGTGGAGACCGTCAATGATGTTGCACTACTCATGGCGACCGTTGAAGTGAGCGGAAAAAATGACTTGAGAGAAATGGTGGATGATTTTCGAAATCGACTGAAAAGAGGAGTTGTGTTGCTTGTCTCTCAAAATGATGAGGGCGTTAATCTTGCGTTGGGGGTGACTGCAGAATTAACCGAGCATTTGAGTGCTGGTGTGTTAATTCGAGAAGTAGCACAGGTTCTTGGAGGGAAAGGTGGTGGTCGAGCGGATTTCGCTCAAGCAGGTGCTCCCAATGTATTAAAACTTCCTGACGCTTTTAGTAAACTTCGCAACTTAATTTTGAACTCATGAACAGGGACTTAAGTTTAAATAATAAAGGTTTAATAAACAGTGAATTTTTTTATCAGAGGGAAATCACCCGCGAAGTTTCAGTTGGTGATTGCGTAGTAGGCGGACTCAATCCGATAAGAATTCAGTCGATGACGACGACGGTCACGCAAGATATCCAAGGAACCACAAACCAGGTTGAGCGGCTAGTCGAGGCGGGTTGCGAGATAGTTCGTGTGACGGCTCCTTCCCTACGGGACGCCGAGGCGTTGTTTGAAATACGCCGTGAATTAAAAAAACGTCGGGTAAATGTCCCTCTAGTAGCTGATATTCACTTTACGCCTAATGCGGCATTAAAGGCCGCCGAGGCTGTAGAGAAAGTTCGCGTAAATCCGGGTAATTATGCAGATAAAAAACGATTTGAAGTGCGCGAATATACTGAAACTGCTTACCTCGAGGAACTCGAACGAGCAGCCGAGCGTTTTCGTCCGCTGGTTATTCGGTTGAAGGCTCTGGGACGTGCTCTTCGTATCGGGACTAATCATGGTTCTCTTTCTGATCGCATTCTAAATCGTTTTGGAGATACTCCTCTTGGAATGGTGAAGAGTGCACTAGAATTTTTAGATGTCTGTGAGTCGGAGAGTTTTTACTCTGTAATATTCAGTATGAAGGCCAGTAATCCACAAGTCGCAGTGCATGCCTATCGGTTATTAGCCAAGCATCTCAGCGAAAGAGAGCCGGAGAAACCACGCTATCCTTTTCACGTAGGAGTGACGGAGGCTGGTGGTGGTACGGAAGGTAGAGTTAAAAGTTCGATCGGAATCGGGGCACTCCTCGAGGACAGCTTGGGAGAGACAATCCGTGTCTCACTTACAGAAGACCCAGTCAGAGAGATACCAGTTGCACAGACTTTGGCTAGACGCTTCGAGGGACGCGCGGCCGGTGGGTTTAAACATTCATTAACGTCTGTTTCTTATGTTGATGATAGGCATCGCTATAAACGGAGACCTACACTCGTACATACGAAACCTTTAAAGTTAGGAGGTAGTGAGGACGTCAGAGTAGAATTGTGCGTGGGACATATCAGTAATCTTCCGTCCACATTTCTCGAAGATATTCAAAATGCTGAGGCGGCTACGGAGCTTCACGTTGAAAGCTTATTGGTTGATGTGGATCGAGAGGGTGTTCCCGCCCTTTGTGACCTAAGAAAAAGTTTGGCTCGCGAGTTTTCGGGTATTGCCCTTGCCGCGCGAGTAGAATCAGGTCTTGTCAAAACAGTTCTTGAGGTTTCCGATCGGGTAGTCATTCAAGTTTTTTCTGCAGACGATTTTAATCTAATTGACCAAATAAAAAATTTCCTAATCGATGGCAAGTGCTTGGAGATTGAACTCATACACCGAGAAGGAGAATTGTTCGACTTAGGCTTTCTGAAGAGTTTAAATGAGAAGTATCATGCCCAAATTATGATCTCGATTTCTTCGGACTTTCCAGTGCAGGCAACTCGTATGTTGTCGAGCTGCCTTAAGTCTCTTGGGCTCTTTTTACCAATCATTTTAAGACAGGATTCTGAGACCCCCGAGTCTTTTGAATCTCGACTGATTTCCACTTCAAGCAATTTGGGCTCGCTCCTCTGCGATGGTATTGGTGATTGTATTTCAGTCGGAGGGTTCTCAACTCCCGAAGAGAATATTGGGGTAGCCTATAGAGTCCTTCAGGGTGCGAGGAGAAGAACGTCTTGGACCGAGTTTATTTCCTGCCCTTCTTGCGGAAGAACACTTTTTGATTTAGAGGAAGTTACTGAGCGTGTCAGGGAGAAGACTTCTCATCTTTCAGGTCTCAAGATCGCGATTATGGGTTGTGTAGTGAACGGGCCAGGAGAGATGGCCGACGCGGACTTTGGATACGTAGGCTCGGGTTTTGGAAAGGTGAATCTTTACGTTGGTCAGAATTGTGTCATTCGCAATATTCCGGAGCTAGAGGCACCTGATCGTCTGGTTGATTTAATTAAAGAAAGAGGTCGATGGATCGATGCCTCACAAGACGGGTAAGCGATGGATTTAATTCCCTTCGATCCACAACTTAACGACTTCGTACGCTCTGAGTATTTCTGTGTTTTGAAGCAACTCGTGTTCTTTTCCAACTACGGCTACTGCCAACCACATAAGAAGGCCAGCTATTAAGAAGCCTTCTGCCAAACCGAGAAGAGAGCCCACAGTACGGTCTGCTGGTCCAAGGCCAGCCGCGCGCAACCAGCCTTTAATGATTCGGCCTAACCAACCAACAGAGACGGCTACGAGCAACCCCGTCGTACAGCCCAAAACGACAATTAAGAACGTTTCGCCTGGACCATCGGTCCACAACTGAGCGGCTTCTTTTCCAAGGATCGGACCAAAAAACTTTGCCGCGGCAACAGCGAAAACTAAGGCGCTTATCGAGAAGATCTGTCGAATAGCGCCGAGCCACCCCCCGCGACCAGTGGCGACAAGAAGAAGAACAAGAGCAGCAATATCAATTCTTTCCACAGGAAGACATTCCTTTCGTAAAGGTAGTCAACGAGCTAATAAAACAGAATATGAAGTCGTCTTTGCTCCTTCCAAAATAAATCGGGGCTTTTTTGTTTATCTTTTCATGGTGCCTAATTCGCAGCAGGAATCGCATCCTGGGCCGCCTCTGCAAGCTCCGTTCCTTCAAAATGTTTCAAGATTATTTGGAAAGTTTCTTCAGCCTGGGCATCCAGGTTCATTTTTTGATAGCAAGTTCCGAGTTTAAATAGGGCGTCTGCGTCGAAACCAAGGCCAGGGAAACTGTCCAAGATTCCTCTATATCGCACCGCTGCACTCTGATATTCTTCTCGCTCCATATAAAAGTTACCTATTTGCATTTCCGACAATGCTAGTCTGCCACGGAGTTCCTTCCATAATCGCTCCGCTTCTTCGGCCTCGGGTGCGTCGGGGAATCTCCGCATCATTTCTTCGAGCTGGGCAATAGCCTGGTGTGTTGCGTCCTGGTCTTTAGTCGACTCGTGAGTTTGGTTGTAAAGACACAGTGCGGACATCCATACCGTGAATGGCACTTTGGGATCGTCGGGGTGTAGATCTAAGAAGTCTCGATAATAAGATAGGGCTTCCTCGTAATGCTTTCTCTCGAAATAGGCTTGTGCTATCGCAAGCTCCGCCTTAATCGCGAAGTCACTGAAGGGGTAGTTATCGATTATTTCCTGAAAAACATCAATCGCATCGAGATAGTCGGTTTCTCTAAAAAACCAACTTTTACGTCCCATCTCAAGGATTAAGTTCGCTTCGGTAAATAGTTCGTCCGCCGGAAGCATTTCTTCGTCAAAAACCTCTGCGACTGGTGGGCTAAGACAGCTAGTAGAGGTGACCGAGAAACCGGCGAGTAGGAATGCTGCCACCCCGCGAAGAAAGATGGTTACCATGCAAGACGGAAATACCTGGTTTTTTGTGTCTTTCACGTGAATTCCTTTAGACCGTTGACCGTAACGGATTCTCTGAGACGGTGTCAATTTGCTATTGTATTCGGGATGAAACGAACGGACTAGTTTGCTACGTACTAGCCGTCCAAACTCCCCGAGGGTATTTATATGACGTTAGAGGAAAATAAGCCGGTATTGAAGGAATCGAGTGGCTCGCTGGCGGGTACGGATAATATTCGTTTCGACAGACGCCTGGCCAATCGAAGGGGCTGGCTGGATAGAGCGTCCCTGGAAGATTTTATTGAGAAACTACCGGATGTCAGTCACAAGGGGGAGTTGATCTCAGAGGAGGATGAATCAGAGACGCTGGACAATGCCGATTCGCTAGCAAGTCTAGACATGGTTCCTCACGACCCTTCCAATGATTTTCGTTGAGTTTGATTCCCCAAGACTTGGATAATCCGGCGTACGTTTCAATATGATAAAGGCTAACTGGACAGAAGCAGCCGAGAAGAGATTGGGGCTTTTAGCCGATTTTCTAGACCCATTAGATTTAAATCCTCACTTTATAACCTCGCTGGGAGTATTCGTTTCCCTAGGCGGAGCGATAGCGTTCGCTCAGGGATATCTTGTCGCGGGAGCCTTGCTGGCAATCGGTGGGGGAGTCTGTGACTTATTCGATGGCGTCATCGCGCGTCGTCAAGGCCGAGAGTCAACCTTTGGTGGTTTGTTGGACTCTGTAGGGGACCGGATTGTAGACGTTTCGCTCCTTCTTGGTCTGTGCTTTCACTATGGAGCAACCGACCGTCACTTCTGGGTCTTCGTGTCGTACGTCGCGCTAGTAGGGTCCGTATTAGTTTCTTACGTTAAGGCGAGAGGTGAGGTCGATGTTGCTGGCCTGGGGGTGGGCTTCCTTGAGCGAGGGGAGAGGATTGGGCTTTTAGTGCTTGGAGGACTTTTTAGCATAATGCCCTTAGCGTTAATTTTGCTGGCCCTGGGGTCCTGGTTTACCGTTTTTCAACGGATGACCCTAGCTTATGAGAAAATGGAGCAGCTTGATTCCGTCCAGCTTCAGGAGCAAGCCGATCAATTGGTAAAGATTGAGGAAGACACGAATGACTGATGAAAAGAACGAAGGAAAAGGCTTTACGATCGTTGATAAGAGGGGGAGGGCTGAAGAGGAGTCCGAAGAGCCAAGTCCGCCTATCGATAGTCAAGAGTTGCCCAAGGCAGACTTCAATACGTTTTTGCTGTCATTAGGTACATCGGCATTGTATCACCTGGGATTTGTCAAAGACCCTGAGACTGGTGAGGCAGCGGAGGTGAACAGGCCGATTGCCAAGCAAACGATCGATACGCTTGAGCTTCTTCAAGAAAAGACTAAAGGCAATCTTGATGAGCAAGAAACGCAATTGTTGCAGAACCTTCTTACTGAACTTCGAATGAGATTCATTGACGCCGGGAAGTGACCCTGGGAGTTCAGTGCTGCCTAGATCCTTCCAACTTGCTCATGCGAAACTAAACCTTGGGCTCCGTATCCTCGGTAGACGTGCCGATGGTTATCATCTTATAAGTAGCTTGTTCGTTCCGATTGAGCTGGCCGACCGGGTTTCTATCGATTTAGGGTGGGGAGATTTGATCAGCTTGGAGAACAACGGTGTATCTGACGCGCCTAAAGGTCGGGAGAATTTAGCAGTGCGTGCCGCAGAAGCTTATATGGGCCTCGTTGGTACGCGCCGGAGTCTCTTGATAGGTCTCCATAAATTAATTCCTACCGCCGCCGGCTTAGGAGGAGGGTCCAGCGACGCGGCAGCTGTGCTCCTTGCTCTCCAGGAACTTGTGCCCGGGATTTCCAAGACATCTCTTCTAGGCATCGCTCAGGATTTGGGCAGCGACATCCCCTTTTTTTTAAGATCTCCGCTCACCCCCGCGTGGGTGTCGGGGGTTGGTGAGGTTATTGAGCCTGTAAGACGAGATCTGCCTAATCTGTTTGTAGTGGTTGTCAATCCAGGCCTACCTTTGTTGACCGAGAGAGTTTTTAAAACTCAAGCGGCGCTTTCTAGGAGAGACTTCGCGTTGACGCCCGAAATCAAGAACTCTAGGCTGTCAACCGTCGAGGCTTTGCAGGACTTTAGCTCTGGTGACTTATCCGAGGCTCTTTTGAGCCGCCTGGTTGAGGTTTTGGGCAATGACTTAGAGCCTTCTGCACTTGAGTTGTGTCCTCAAATCTCTCGACTGAGGCAGAAGATGGTCAAAGCCGGCGCCGAAATCATTGGACTGTCAGGAAGTGGCCCCAGCCTTTACGCGCTATTTTCAAAGGCAAAGGAGTCACGCCAGTTCGCGAAGCGACTCGAACCGCTTCTGGACCGAGGAGAGCGTTATTGGTGCACCCGTTTTCTGTCGACTTCGTAGGGGTGGCCGATTCCTGTACGCGTGCCAAGGAGATAGAACCGGTTTTAGGATCTTGCTGGGGCGTCGCCAAATGGTAAGGCAGCGGCCTTTGGAGCCGCCATTTGTAGGTTCGAGTCCTACCGCCCCAGCCAAATTTGTGCCATCTGTATCTGGGTGGAGCTAACGGTCCTGACCATAACAGGACGGATTTTGAGAGAAGTGCGATGCAGCAGATGAAACTGTTTTCAGGGAATTCAAATTTTGCTTTGGCGGAAAGTGTCTCTGCCTATCTGGGTATCGAGATGGGAAAGGCAGAAGTCGGGACTTTTAGTGATGGTGAGTGTTGTGTGGAAATTCAGGAAAATGTTCGAGGTATGGATTGTTTCGTCTTGCAGTCGACCTCTGCTCCTGCAAACACACACCTGATGGAGCTTCTGATTATGGTGGACGCTCTGCGCAGATCTTCAGCTCGCAGAATAACTGCGGTTATTCCTTACTACGGCTATGCTCGTCAAGACCGCAAAGTTCAGCCGCGTGCCCCGATAACGGCGAAGCTAGTGGCTGACCTGATTTCTGCTTCCGGTACCGATCGATTGCTCTGTGTAGACTTACATGCGGGGCAGATTCAGGGATTCTTTAATATTCCGGTCGACAATCTATATGCTATGCCGGTGCTCCTCCAGGCAATTACGGACAGAGTAGGTAATGATGTCACCGTTATTTCGCCTGACGCGGGGGGCGTGGAGCGTGCTAGGGCCTTTGCCAAACGTCTCGGGGCACCAATGGCGATTATCGATAAGCGGCGTGAGCAGGCGAACGTGGCCCAGGTTATGAATATTATTGGCGATGTGAGGGGCAGAGAGTGTGTGATGGTTGATGACATGACGGATACGGCGGGTACTCTCGTAGAAGGTGCCAAGGCCTTGTCCGAGGCGGGGGCGCGAGCTATTCACGGAGTTATAACGCACCCAGTTCTATCTGGTCCGGCTGTACGCAGGATTAAGGATAGCCTCTTCGAGCAACTGATAGTAACTGATACGATTCCTTTGGTTGAAGAGGCCATGGGCTGTAACAAAATTGGAGTGGTATCTATTGCTTCGCTTCTAGGCGAGTCATTGCGCCGGATCAATAATGAAGAGAGTGTAAGCTCTTTGTTCGTTTAACAGACTAACTAAAAATTAAGAACCGATAGGAAGGTTTTCGTGGGCGAAAATAGTTTACAAGCAAAGATGAGAGGGACGACGGGAAAAGGGGTAGCTCGCAAGATTCGCGCCGAGGGTCTGATTCCCGCGGTGTTGTACGGGTCGCAGTCAGGGAACAGGGCTATTACCATTGATCCAAGATCCCTAGAGCGCGTTTTGCATGGCAGCGGATCGGGTATGAATACCCTTATTGACCTTGATTTGGAAGGCTCTGATTCAGTTGTACTGATTAAGGAGCTCCAAAGAGACCCAGTTCGCGGTAGTTATTTGCACGCTGATTTTTATGAAGTAGATATGAGCAAGCCAGTAGAAGTGATGGTGCCTCTCCATTTTCTGGGAAGGGCGAAGGGCGCTGATTTTGGGGGAATTGTTGATCACCCCGTGCGCGAAATTGACATTCTATGCCTCCCGCGGGAAATTCCAGGATCTTTAGAGGTTGATATTAGCGAGCTGGAGATTGGAGATTCTATCCATGTCAGGGATGTTTCTGTGCCCGCTGGAGTAACGGTCCTAAGCGATCTTGACTTGTCCGTTGCTAACGTTGAAGCGCCAACCGTTGAAGCGACTCCCGTCGAGACGGAGGTTGAGGATGCAGAGGCAACCTCCGAGGGTGATGACTCTTCCTCGGAAGAGGGCGAAAAATCTCAGGGGGGAGAGGGCGACTAGGTCGTTTTCGTCTAGAGAGAATCATATGTTTCATATGCCAAGCACGGGCAGCTTTATAGCTCACAGGATCAAGAGACCATTCATACGCTTTATGGAAATTGAGGCGTCTAGCGCGCTAGTTCTTTTGGGAATGACGCTCACCGCCCTGATTTGGGCTAATTCACCGATTGGTCATACCTACGGTCTAATTTGGAATACTCCAATCGCATTTTCTGTTGGAGAAGAGTTTCATTTATCCCTGACGTTGGGCCAGTGGGTGAACGATGGTCTCATGGCAATTTTCTTTTTTGTTGTTGGCATGGAAATCAAGCGGGAACTTGTTCTTGGTCAACTCTCGTCGCGGCAAAAAGCGATGCTACCGGTTGCAGGAGCGTTAGGTGGGATGGTAGTCCCGGCTGGCATCTATTTGGCTTTTCATTTAGGACAACCAACCGAAAGCGGTTGGGGCGTACCCATGGCAACCGATATCGCATTTGCAGTCGCGGCACTGTCGCTTTTGGGTAGTCGAGTTCCTCCTGGACTGCGGGTCTTTCTTTTAGCGCTTGCTATCGCAGATGATCTGGGCGCAGTTGCAGTGATCGCATTGTTCTACACAGCTGAACTACATCTGGGTTCCTTAGGTTGGGCTGCAGTCGGCTGCATAGTTTGTTTTGGACTCAACAAGGCTGGCTTTAGGTCCTTCGCCTTATACGTTTTAGTTGGTGCATTTATTTGGTTTGAAACTCATCATTCCGGAATTCATGCGACGGTTGCTGGTGTTCTTCTAGGTTTTCTTACGCCTACTGCCTCAGATGGGGACGACGATAAAGAGACGTTGGCTGACGTTTCACGTAAGGCTGCAGAGGACCTTCGACATTCGTTGAGAAGGAGGGATGATCCGGACCCAGGTGGCCATCATCGCAATGAAGCGATACGCACTTTAGAGGTGGTGGGTAGACTGTCCCTCTCACCTCTTGATTTCCTCATGCATAGATTAGAGCGGTGGGTTGCTTTCGGCATTATGCCAGTTTTTGCTTTGGCGAATGCCGGTGTGGTTTTCGAGGCCGGTATGCTGGACAATGCGGAATCAACGAATGTCGCAATTGCCGTTTTTCTTGGTCTTGTAGTCGGCAAGCCGTTGGGAATTTCCGTATTCTCCTATCTAGCCGTACGATTAGGCTTTGCCAGTCTTCCGGCGGGTGTTAACTGGTCTAGTCTTTTTGCAACCGGTATGCTCGCTGGAATAGGATTCACAGTAGCTCTTTTTATTACGGTGCTCGCATTTAACGAGCCCGCGCATATCGCAGGTAGTAAGATTGGAATTCTCGTGGGTTCCTTGGCGGCGACAGTGATCGGACTCTCGATACTGAGACGCGCTTTGCCGGCTAAGGGCTATTAAGTTCACACCACACTGCCTTGGCGCCGCTACGACAGTTTGGTTGTTTCTCAGGAGGACCGATGAATCAAAGGAACACGGGTAACGAAGATATCAGAGCTCGATCGCTAGAAATCAAAATTGGACTCGCCGAGATGCTTAAAGGTGGTGTCATAATGGACGTGACGACCCCTGACGAGGCAAAAGTGGCCGAAGAATCTGGGGCCTCGGCCGTAATGGCCCTTGAGCGAGTACCGTCCGATATTAGACGCGATGGCGGCGTTGCCCGGATGTGTAGCGTCGAGATAATCGAAGGAATCCAGAAGTCGGTGTCGATTCCGGTTATGGCGAAGGTACGAATAGGACATTTTGCTGAGGCGCAAATCCTGGACGAGCTCGGAGTGGATTTCATCGATGAGAGTGAAGTTTTGACTCCGGCAGATGAGGCTCACCATGTGGACAAGGCCCCTTTTAGGTCTCCATTCGTGTGTGGAGCCCGCAATCTTGGGGAGGCGCTGCGACGAATTTCCGAAGGAGCGGCGATGATTCGCACCAAAGGTGAGGCCGGAAGTGGAAATATCGTGGAGGCCGTAAGGCACCTGCGCCAGTTGAATGGAGATATCAGGGCTCTAGCTGCTCTTCTGCCCGAGGAAATGCCGAGTGCTGCAAAAGAACTTCAGGCCCCTTTGGCTCTAGTGAAGGAGGTGGCAGATAAACAAGGGCTTCCGGTGCCTAACTTTGCCGCTGGAGGGATTGCCACTCCTGCTGACGCCGCGCTCTGCATGGCTCTAGGGGCAGAGGCTGTTTTTGTGGGCTCAGGAATCTTCAAAAGTGCGGATCCCTCTGCACGAGCTAAGGCTGTCGTTCACGCGACGACTCACTGGAGAGATCCGGGAGAGGTACTTAACGCATCTCGCGGACTGGGAGAGGCGATGCCTGGAATAGAACTCAGTACTTTGAAAGAGTCTGAGCGGCTGGCCAACCGAGGTTGGTAGAGATTCTCTTTGCCTGAAAAGTTGAAGGTAGG
>CEUZ01090389.1_pt1 | contig 15203 bp, 15 predicted proteins | sample 361511 | NCBI WGS metagenome assembly CEUZ01 (sample SAMEA2622822, study PRJEB7988) | marine metagenome | biome: marine biome (ENVO:00000447); feature: surface water layer (ENVO:00002042); material: "saline water (ENVO:00002010), including plankton (ENVO:xxxxxxxx)" | depth 5 m
ATTGATATTTGTCGATCTGACAAATTTTTTAATATTAAAGCAAACATTAGTTCATCATCAGGTTTTTCTATTTTTTGTATTAAAAAATTTTTTGTTCTAGACTTTAGATCTATAAGTGAGAAATCAATATTTACTAAAGGCTTTTCAGAAGTAACTATAATAAATTTATTTTCTAAATCTATAATATTTAACAAACTATAAAGTAGCTTTTCATTAATCTTTTCATCTAAGTTTTCTAATATTATATTTTGATGAACTTTTATTATATTTAAATCATTATCTGTGAGTGAATTTGCATTAAATTTAATGCCATTAAATTTTTTTAGGAATATATTTATAAGATGTGTTTTTCCTGAAAATTTTTCTCCATTAATATTCAAAAAATTTTTTTCCCATTTCGGCCACTTATTAATTAAAGTAAAAACATGTTTATTACTATTTGATACATAAAAATCATCATCCTTAAAATTTTGCTCATAATCAAAATTAATAATTAATTGGTTTAAGTTTGTCATTTTAAAATCCAGGTTTTTTTCTGTGTATCGAAATTATAATTTTGATCTTTCATAATATTAATAAAATTTGTAGTTGTTCCATTAAATATTACCTCAAAAAAAATGAAATCTTTATCAAATTTACTAATAGAGTAATTACTAATTAAGTCTATTTTATCTAAAGTTTCTTCAAATTTAGAAGATAAATCAAAATTCTTATTATCAACTTTAATTAATAGGGGCAGCTTAATTGATGTGTTTATTAAATTATTTTCCTTCCAAAAATCTTCATAACTGATTTTTAAATCATTCATCAATTTCGCTAAATTTTGAGAATTTTCTAAATCTATATTCTTAAAAGAATTGCTTTTAATAACTTTCTTATCTTTTATATAAATTTTAGATAAAACTTTAATTTGATTATCGTCCTTAAAGAACAAAGCAATAATAGAATTATTTAAAAAATATCTTTTTATAATTTCTTCAAAATCATAATTTTCTAGTTCTAAATAATTTTCTTTAATTAAATTAAGGTCATCTAAATCCTCTGTTGGTAAAATATAATCTATTAAATAATTTTTTTCATTTTCTTTTTTCCAATTTTCATAAATTGGATTATTTGAAAATACAAAAAGATTTGTTTTAGATTGATCTATGATTATAGGGATAAATAAAAATTTTTCCTCAATTATTTGGGACGGAAATATATTCTTTGAATCTAAATAATTAAAAATTTTTTTTTTGTTAAATGAAACCCCTAGATTAAGATTATAAGTTTTATTAATGAATTTTTCCTCCTTAATTGAAAAAGTTTCAATCATACTTTTAATTTCATTTAAGCTTATACTTTTTATTTTATTAAAATCTTTAGATTGGATTAATTTTCCCATCAATTTTTTGAATGCTTTTTCGAAACCTTTATTTATGAGAATATCTTTGTTAAAATTATTCTCTAATTTTTCAGAAATTTCTATTTCATCTATGAAAAAAGCTTGGGCATTTACTTTGTTTGTGGAAAAAAAAGATAAATTTAGAGCTAGAATTAAAAAAAAAATATATAAGAGCTTCTGATAATACATAGTTATTTAAATAATATTCTAATGAATAAAAAAGCCTTTACCTATAAAAAAAGTGGCGTCAATATTGCTGCGGCTGATAAATTTATAAATTTCATATCAAAAATATCATCAAAAAAAAGAGGCAATAAAAAGTTTAATAATATTGGTGGATTTGGCTCTATTTCTAACCTTCCGAAGAACATCAAAAGACCCAAAATTGTTGCTTGCACAGATGGAGTTGGCACTAAAGTTGAAATAGCAAATTTATTAAATAAATATGATACCATTGGAATTGATTTAGTTGCAATGAGTGTAAACGACTTGATCGTGCAAGGTGCAAAACCAATTTTATTTTTAGACTATATTTCAATCAATAAAATCAATCTTAAAAAACTTAAATCTATCATGAAAGGAATTATTAGAGGTTGTGAAATAGCAAACTGTGAACTAGCTGGTGGTGAAACAGCAGAAATGCCAGAAACTTATGAAAAGGGTAAATTTGATATAGCTGGATTTGCTGTAGGTGTTGTTGGTCAAAAAAAAATTTTAAATAAGAGTAAAATTAAAAATGGAGATTTAATTTTAGCAATTCCCTCTTCTGGAATTCATTCTAATGGATATTCTTTAGTAAGACATATTATAAATAAAAAAAAAATAAATATTAAAAAAAGTATTTTTTTGAAAAAAAAACTAATGATGCCTACTAAAATTTATGTAAGTGAGGTCACAAATTTAATTCAAAAGAATTTAATAAATGGTTGTGCAAACATAACTGGAGGTGGTATACCTGATAATATTAAAAGAGTAATACCTGATAAATTATGTGCTAATATAGATTTGAGGAAGATTAAAACTTTAGAAATATTCAATTGGCTTAAACAAAATAATATTTCTGATAATGAAATGTTAAAAACTTTTAATTGTGGTGTGGGTTTTTGTTTAATAATTAATCCAAATAATCTTAAAAAAATTAACAAATATTTTTCAAAAGAATTTAAACCTTATGTAATTGGAAAAATTACTAAAGGTAAAAATAAAGTCAGACTAAATGCTAAGATTAATTGGAGTTAAAAAAATAAACATTGCTGTATTTATATCTGGTACTGGAACTAATTTTAAAAATTTGATTAAACATTCTTTAAAAAAAAATTCTAAATACAAAATTAGTTTAGTTATATCAAATAAGTCAAAAGCAAAAGGTCTTTATTATGCTAAAAAATATAGTATAAATAAAAAGATAATAAATTACCTAAATATAAAAAAAGCTGAAAAAAATATTCTTTTTGAATTAGAAAAAAACAAGATTGATTTAGTTTGTCTTGCAGGTTTTATGAAAATTTTCACAAATAATTTTATTAAAAAGTTTCATGGAAAAATCATTAATATACACCCCTCATTATTACCCAAGTATAAAGGACTTAATACACATCAAAGAGCAATTGATAACAATGAAAAATTTTCTGGTTGTACAGTTCATTTTGTAAATTCGAGGTTAGATTCTGGAAAAATTATTCTTCAAAAAAAAGTAAAGATTTTTAAGAATGATACAAGCGATAAACTTGCTAAAAGAATTCTTAAACAAGAACACCTTTTATACCCGGCAGCTATAAAAAAAATTTTAGTTAATCATTAAAAAAGAAATCAATTTCTATTTTCGCATTTTCAGGACTATCTGAACCATGGACTGAGTTTTTATCAATTGATATACCGTATTTTTTTCTAATAGTTCCATCTATTGCGTCTTTAGGGTTGGTTGCACCCATTAGTTCTCTATTTGCTAAAACTGCATTTTCTTTTTCTAAAATCATCACAACTATAGGTCCTGAGGATAAATAGCTACATAAATCGTTATAAAATGGCTTGGTTTGATGAACTTTATAAAATTTTTCTGCTTCTGATTTTTCTATTTGAATTTTCTTTTCCTTAACTATTTTAAAATCTTTATTTTTAAACATTTCTTTGATTTCGTTATCCAAATTTCTCTCAACAGCATCTGGTTTAATAATTGATAAGGTTTGTTCAATATTATTCATAATTATCCTCAATTAATTGATTTAATAATCTAACTCCAAAACCTGTCGCACCACCAGAATTTAAAGCTCCACCATATTTTGAAAAAGCCATTCCAGCTATATCTAAATGAGCCCAAGGAGTTTTATTTAAAATAAATCTTTGTAGAAATTGAGCAGCTGTTGTCGATCCTGCACCTCCAACGTAATTTATATTTTGCATATCAGCATTTTTTGAGTCAATAAGTTTGTCAAAGTTTTTGTGAAGAGGCATTCTCCATAATTTTTCGTTAACTTTTTCACCTGCATCTAATAATTTTTTTGATAATTGATCATTGTTTGAAAAAAGACCAGCGTATTCAGAACCTAAAGAAACTATTATCGCTCCAGTCAAAGTTGCTAAATCAACCATAAACTGAGGTTTAAATTTTTTTTCTGTAAAAGTTAAAGCATCAGCCAAAACTAGTCTGCCTTCAGCATCTGTGTTAAGTATTTCTATTGTTTTACCACTATAAGATTTTACAATATCCCCAGGCCTTTGAGCGTTACCACCTGGCATATTTTCTACAAGTCCAACAACACCAACAGCTTTAACTTTTGCTTTTCTTAGAGCTAAATTTTTCATTAAACCAACTACTGCTGCAGAACCAGCCATATCATAAGTCATGTCTTCCATAAACTTTGCAGGTTTAAGCGAAATACCACCCGTATCAAAACATACTCCTTTTCCAACAAACGCCAAAGGTCTAGAATTATTTTTTACCCCATTCCATTCCATAGTTACAAGATATGATCCCCTTATACTTCCTTGGCCTACTCCCAATAAAGAATACATTCCTAATTTTTTTAACTTTTTTTCATCATAAATATTTACTTTTAGGCCATGTTTTTTAAGAGAGTTTAGTCTTTTAGCATACTCATCTGGATGTAAAACGTTTCCAGGCTCTGATACAAGATCTCTTGCAAAGAAAGTACCATCTTCTAGAGCTTTAAATCTTAATTGATCTCTAGAAGATATCTTATTTTTATTTCCAATAACGTTAATAGAAATAATTTTTTTATTTTTTTTTGACTTATAAATATTAAATTCATAAGATTTTAATTTTAATCCATGTAGAAAATGACCTATAAAATTTTTGATTTTGCTATTTATGGTATTGGTATTTACTAAATAGTTACTTTTTTTATTTTGATTTATTAAGCCATGAAACTTAGCACCTAAATTTTCAACATCAGATGGCTTTAAATCATTTTTAATTGATACTAGAAATATCGTTTTTTTTGAATTAATTTCAAAAAAAAGTAAATCTTTTTTTAAATCACTCGTTTTTAATAATTCAGATATATAAGAATATTCATTTGTAGAAATATTCTTTTTTAAACCATTAATATTGAAGTTTTCGCCTACAAATAGGACCGGATTACTTGCAATATTCCTTAAAACGCTATTTTTATAGTTAATTTGAACAGTCATAAATTTTAAATACAATCTATACGAGATGAATGGTATATATGTATTAAGATCGGAATTTCAATGAAAAAATTAATTTTTAGGAAATTTATTATAGATGTATTAATTTTTTTTTCCTCATCAATATTGATTATGGGCTTAATAGTATGGACTTTACAAGCTGTTAATTACTTTGATTTTGTTTCAGAGGATGGTCATGGTTTAAAAGTCTATTTCGCATATACTGCTTTAAACTTTCCTAAGATAATTCACAGAATACTTCCATTTATGTTTTTTATATCACTTTTTTATACATTAATTAGGTATGAGCAAAATAATGAACTTAATATTTTTTGGATTAACGGAATAACTAAAATTAGTTTTATAAAGATTATCATTTTTTTTTCAGTAATTTTAATGTTTTTCCAAATTTTTCTTGGCTCATATTTATCTCCAATGTCTCAACTCAAAGGAAGAATTTTTATAAAAAATTCTAATGTTGATTTTTTCACAAGTCTTATAAAGGAAGGTAAATTCATAAATGCAGTAAAAGGATTAACAATTTTTATAGAAGAAAATAATGAAGAGAATTTCTCAAACATTTTTATTGATGACTCGTCAAAAGGTGTTTCAAGAATGATATATGCTAAAAATGGAATTATAGTGTCTGAGAATAAGGAAAAAAAATTTATTCTTTTCGATGGAAAAGTAATCAATATAGATAAATCCAGAATAAATACGTTTGAATTTGATCAAATTGATTTCAATTTACAAGTCTTTGGCTCAAATTCAATTACACAGCCTAAGATACAAGAGATTAATTCATCTCATTTATTTAATTGTTTGTTTGAAAGAAATATAAATATTGAAAAAGATTGTGGTCAAAATTATATGATAAAAGAAACTAAACAAGAATTATTAAAAAGATTTTATAAACCATTCTACATTCCTGTAATTGCTTTATTATGTTCTTTTTTATTAATTTCAGGAAATTATAAACCAAATTATTCAAAAGTTAAAAAATATATTTTCTTAACAATACTGTTAATTTTGATTATATCAGAAGCTTCATTAAGATATTCTACAGAATCTTTCTTTACGATTATTATTTATTTTTTAATTCCGTTTTTATTATTTTTATCTTTTTATATTTCAATTAACAAACAAATAAAAAATGCTTAAAACGTATCAAAAATATATCTTTCAAAATTTTTTTTCAAAATTTATTTTAACTACTTTAGTTTTTTTTTCATTAACTATAGTTCTAGGTATTTTAGAAGAAATTTCTTTTACAAAAAATTTAAATACTAGTTTTTTTTCACCTTACTTCTTAACGTTATTGAATGCTCCTATAACTTTGTTTGAAATCTTTCCATTCATTTTTTTATTGGCAACACAATTCTTATTTTATGATTTATTTAAAAAAGATGAATTAAACTTATTAAAAACAAATGGTTTGAGTAATTTTTCAATAATAAAGATTATATTTACTGTTGCGATAATGATTGGATTATTTAATGTAATTATATTCTACAATTTTTCATCAACTTTAAAATTTCATTACTCTAATATAAAAAACAATTTATCTAGTGATAATAAATACTTGGCAATGGTTACAAAAAGTGGCTTGTGGATTAAAGACGAGATTGAAGAAAAAAAACTAGTTATCAAATCAAATTTTATAAAAGACAATTTTATTTCTAAAACAATAATAAACGAATTTGATAAAGATTTTAAATTAATTAGGGTCATACAATCAGAAAAAATAGATATTAAGGAAAATGAGTGGATTGTTTATAATCCAACCATAACTAAAGATAATTTATCAGTTAAAAAAGATGAACCAATAGTTCTAAAGACAAACTTTAATCATGAAAAAATTAGTAATCTTTTTTCAAATATATATACACTAGATATAATGAGACTATTTGATTTAAAACAAGACTATGAAAAATTAGGATATTCTTCTGATGAAATCCATATTCATTTGTTGAAACTTTTTACAACCCCATTAGTTTATGCAATACTGACAATTTTATCGGCAGTAATAATGTTCAATATAAACAGTAAGCATTCAATATTGTTCCATATTATTGGAGGTATCTTAATTTCAGTTTTAATTTATTATTTGATCTTTTTTTTCACATCTCTTGGAAATAGCGGCAAAATACCAATTGTTTGGTCAGTTTTATTTCCAATTTTAATTTTATCAATTATTTCAATTATAGGTTTAATAAACATAAATGAAAAATAAATTTTTTATAATTTTTTTTTTTACTTTTTTAATTTTTCAAAATATTGCTTTTGGGCAAGATCAGCAATTTAATTTTGAGACGAAATCTATTGAAATCATTGAAAAAGGGAATGTAATAGATGCTAAGAATGGAAAAGCTATTTCTAAAGATCAAAATTTTGAAATTACCGCAAATAATTTTCAATATATAAACGACTCTAAAGTTTTAAAAATTAATGGAAATGCTTTAATCGTTATAAAAACTCCTAACCTAAGAATTAAATTTGATAATGGCTTAATTGACCAAAAAGAATCTAAATTTGAAGCTTATGGAAAAATTGAAGTAAAAGAAATAAATAGAAATATAGATATTAAGACCAAAAAAATAATCTTCGATTACAATGATAATATCCTTTCTTCAACATCAAATTCATTTATTAACGATAATCGAGGAAACAATCTAGTAGTAGATAGTTTTAATTATTCAATTAATGAAAATTTATTAAAAATAAATAATTTAAATTTAACCGATAAAAATAAAAATAATTTAAAAACATCCATTGCATATATCAATACAAAAACAAATAATCTTTTTGGTAAAGATATATTTTTAAATTTGGATAACAAATCATTTAGTAAAGATAATGAACCGCGGCTGAAAGGTAATAAAGTAATGGATAGTGAAACTTCCACAGAAATAACAAAAGGTGTATTCACAACTTGTAAAAGACGAGATGGATGTCCGCCATGGCAGTTATCTGCAAAAAAAATTAGACATGACAAAATTAATAAAACTATTAATTATGAAAATGCGTTTCTTGAGATATATGATACACCTGTAATTTATTTTCCTAAATTTTACCATCCAGATCCAACTGTTAATAGAAAATCAGGTTTTTTAGCTCCAACAGTTAAAAGCTCTAATAATAGAAAAAATTTTCTAAATTTACCTTATTATTTGGTCATATCAGATAATAAAGATGCAACCTTTTCACCAAGATTTTATAAACATGAGGAATTTATGTTGCAGACTGAATATAGAGAAGTTAACGAAAAAAGTTATCACATCTCAGATTTTAGTTTTAAAGTCGATGATGATAAAAACTTAAAGAGTCATTTATTTTATTTTTTTAATAAGAAACTTAATTTTAATGAAACTACCGATAGTAATATTGAGGTAAAACTTCAAAAAACTTCGAAAGATACTTATATTAAAAAAAATAAGATACAATCAAAATTAATTACTGATGAAACTATTTTAGAAAATTCTATAAAATTTAAACTATCCAAAAATGATATGTCTGCTGAATTTGAAACCATTGTTTATGAAGATTTAGATAAAGAGGATAATGATCGATATGAATACGTTATACCAAAAGTATATTTTGTTAAAAATCTAAATAATAAAACACGATTAGATGGGAATTTCTCTTTTCATTCTCAAGGGTTAGCTAAAAATTATGATACAAATATATTTGAAACTATAAATATTAACGATTTAATATTTACATCATCTCCCAAAATTTCAAAAAACGGTTTTTATAATGATTACGAATTTATTATTAAAAATTCAAACACAAACGCCCAAAATTCTTTAGATTATAAAAACAAAGAAAATATTTATCTATCTGGCTTAATACAGCTTAATTCATCTTTGCCACTTGTTCAAATGAATGAAAAATATAAGAAAATAATTAATCCAAAATTAGCATTAAAAATTGCCCCTAATTACACCAAAGACTCTAGAAATGATGAAAATAGAATAGATATAAGTAATGTTTACTCATTAAATAGAACTACAGAAAGTGATATGGTTGAGGGTGGCGTATCTTTAACATATGGAAATGAGTTTTCAATTTTCGATAAAAAAAACGAATTTGAAATATTTAATTTTGAAATAGCTAATAATTTAAGATTAAAAGAAAATGATGATTTGCCAAGAAATAGTCAAATAGGTCAAACTGTTTCAAGTATTTTTAATGAAATATCTTATAGACCTAATGAATTTATGAAAATTAAGTATAACTCTTCAATTAAAAACAATTTATCTGATATAAACTATGAAAATTTGATTACAGAATTTAAAATTGGAAATTTAGTAACCAGTTTTGATTATCTAAATCATAATAATTCACTTGATAAAAATTCATATCTTGAAAACACCACACAATGGTCATTAGATGAGTCAAATATGTTATCATTTTCAACACGAAAAAATAAAACAATCGATTTAACTGAATATTATAACCTTGTTTATCAGTACAAAAATGATTGCTTATCTGCATCAATTGAATATGATAAAGAATTTTATGCTGATAGGGATATAAGACCTAATGAAAGCATATTTTTTAAGTTAACTATAATACCATTTGGTCAAACTAGCAGTCCTAATTTTAGAGATTAATGATTAAAAGACCAGTCCTAGTATTAATTATCTTTTTATCTCAATTTATTTTAATTTTTCCATCTTTCTCAAAAATAAATATTTTTGCGACTGTCGATGATGAAATAATAACAAATTATGATATATTAAAAGAAGGTAGATATTTAATAGTATTAAACCCTAATCTTAAAAATTTATCTAAAAAACAAATATCAGACCTGGCTAAAGAGTCTTTAATTACCGAAATAATTAAAAAAAAAGAAATTTCAAAATTAATAGATATTAACAAAAAAAATCCTTACGTAGAAAATTACTTATCAAATTTATTAATAAGATTAGGGTATGAAAATAAAAATAATTTTAAAGATGATTTATTAAAGAATAAAACTTATTCAATTAAAGAAATTAAATCGAAAATTAAAATTGAGCTTTTTTGGAATGAGCTAATATTTACAAAATATAATAATCAAGTAAAAATAAACGAAAAAATAATTTTTGAAAAAATAAACAAACTTAAAGGTAATAAAAAAAAAGAATTTTTTTTATCTGAAATAGTTTTTAACAAAAAAAATAATCAAGATATTGAAGAGCTGATATTCCAGATAAAGCAGAGTATTAATGAAATTGGTTTTGATAATACGGCTAATATATTTAGTATTTCTGATAGTTCTAAATTTGGTGGAAAAATAGGCTGGGTTGAGGAAAAATCATTATCAAAAAAAATATACGAAAATATAAAGGATCTTAAAGCAAATGAATATTCTAATATAATTAAATTAGAAAATAATTATATTTTTCTTAAAGTTGACAAAATTAAATTTACAGAGACAAAAATAGATAAAAAAAAAGAATTTCAAAATTTACTACAAACTGAGAGAAATAAAAAATTGAAAAAATATTCATTAATATATTTTAACAAAACAAAATCAAACTATATAATTAATGAAAAATAATCCTGTAATTTTAATTTCTGGTGATCCCCAAAGTATTTTTTTAGAAATTTTTTTCAAAGCTTTAAAAAAAAGAAATTATAAATCTCCGTTAATATTAATTTGTTGTAAAAAAATTTTACTTAATCAAATGAATAGATTTAAATTTAAAAAAAAAATAAGAGTTTTAGATATTAATAAATTTAAAAAATACAATTTAGATAATAACAGCATAAATCTAATTGATGTAAGATTAAAAAAAAATGGTAAAAATTCCGTCAAAAATTTTTTATCAAATTCTTTCAAGTTGGCCACTAAATTATTAAAAGATAAGATTTCATATAAATTAATAAATGGACCAATAAATAAAATGTCTTTTTTAAATAAAAAATTTCCCGGAGTTACTGAATATATTTCTAACGAATTTAAAACTAAAAATACAGGTATGCTTATTTATAATAAAAATTTATCTGTTTGTCCCTTGACAACACATCTACCAATAAAGTTAATCTCAAAAAAAATTACAAAAAAAATTATTGAAGAAAAGATACAATTAATAAATAATTTTTTTAAAGACAAACTGGGTTACAAGCCTAAAATTGGAGTTACTGGCATGAATCCTCATTGTGAAAGTATACTAAAGTTTAATGAGGATCATAAAATTGTATCTGCTGCTATTAACAGACAAAAGAAAAAAGGTTTTAAAGTATATGGTCCATACCCTGCTGATACTATTTTTTTAAAAGACAATAGAATAAAATTCAATGTTATTCTTGGAATGTATCACGATCAAGTATTGGTACCTATTAAAACAATATTTGAATTTGATGCAATTAACATAACGATGGGACTTCCCTTTTTACGTGTCACACCTGATCATGGACCAAACACAAAAATGTTTGGGAAAAATAAATCTAATCCACAAAGTTTAATCAGGGCTTTAGAATTTTTGGATAATAGGTGATCAAAGCAAAAAAAAGTTTAGGTCAAAATTTCCTAACAGATCGAAATATATTAGAAAAAATTGTAGGAATAACTAAAATTAAAAATAAAACTATCCTTGAGGTTGGACCTGGAACAGGAAATCTAACTTCATTTATTTTAAAAAATAATCCTAAAAAGTTATTTGTTGTTGAAAAAGATAAAGATCTTGCTGAAAATCTTAAAAACACTTTTAAAGATCAATTAACTATAATTAACGATGATATTTTAAACGTGAAAGAAAATTTATTATTCAATGAGAAAGTTACAGTTTTTGGTAATTTACCATATAATATATCTACTGAAATATTGAATAGATGGATAATAAATTTAAAGAATGATTTTTGGTTTGATCACTTAGTTTTAATGTTTCAGAAAGAAGTAGCTGACAGAATTATTGCAAAATTTAATACTTCTGCTTATGGAAGATTGTCAATCTTAAGTAACTGGAGATTAAATATAAAAAAAATTTGCGATATCAAACCTGAGTCTTTTTCACCAAAACCAAAAATTGATAGCTCTTTATTGTTTTTTTCCCCTAAAAAAGATTTTTATAAAATTAAAGACCCTAAAAACTTAGAAAAAATTACAAGAATTTTTTTTAGTCATAGAAGGAAAATGTTAAAAAAACCTTTTAATCAATTATTTAATGGTAATCAGAAAATCTTAGATAAGCTAAATATTAATTTAAATTTAAGACCACAAAACTTAAATTTTGAGATTTATTACAAACTAACTGGCGAATATGAGAATTTAAGAAGTTAATTTATTTATATGACTTCTTATATATTCTATATCATAATCTTTTGAACCATTGCTTATTTCAGCTTCAATTAAATTTTTTATTCTAGAAAAGCATTTTTTAAGATTATCATTGATTACTACATAGTCATAATTTATCCAATGCAAAACATCTCTTTCAAATTGTTTCATTCTCTCTTCAGCGATAAGTTTATCTTTCATATCTCTATTAGAGAGTCTTTCAAACAATTCTTCTTTGCTTGGAGGTAATATAAAAAAAGTTATCAACTTATAATCAAGTTTTTTATTCTTAATTTGATCTGCACCTTGCCAATCAATATCAAATAATACATTTTTACCTTTATCTAATTTATCTATTACCGGTGTTCTAGATGTTCCATAAAAGTTATTAAAAACTTTTGCATATTCAAGAAATTCTTGGTTTTTAATTAGTCTTTTGAATTCTTTATCTTTTACAAAAAAATAATCTTTATTAGCAGTCTCGTTGGGTCTTGGTTGACGTGTAGTGTGTGAGATTGAAATTTCAAAGTTATCTAACTCAGATAACATTTTTACCAAGGTTGTTTTACCAGCTCCTGAAGGAGAGGATAAAACTATCATTACCCCTTCTTTTTTTGAGGGCATTAAGTTAATTAGTTTGCTTTTCCTTCTATAAATTTAACAGCATCTCCTACTGTTAAAATTTTTTCTGCTTCACTATCAGAAATTTCTGAACCAAACTCTTCCTCAAAAGCCATTACTAATTCCACTGTGTCTAGGCTATCAGCACCTAAATCATCTATAAAGCTAGATTCTTCAGTTACTTTTACTTCATCAATTCCTAAATGGTCGGCAACAATTTTTTTTACTTTGCTTGAAACATCTTCTGACATATTGATCCTTTTTGTTATAAAATCGTTAATAGTTTAATTACTAAGTTTGTCAAGCCATATACATGCCTCCATTAACATGTAAAGTTTCTCCATTAATATAATCTGAGTGACTTGAAGCTAAAAAAATAACTGCATTTGCGATATCTTCAGGTTCACCTAATCTTGCAGAAGGTATTTTGGATATAATAACCTCCTTAAATTTATCATCTATTTTATCAGTCATCGCAGTTTTAATAAATCCAGGTGAAATACAATTTATATTGATGTTTTTTTTGGCATATTCAATTGCTAGGCTTTTAGACATTGCAACAATGCCTGCTTTTGAAGCAACGTAATTTGCTTGCCCTAAATTACCAGTATGGCCCACAACTGAAGTAATATTTATAATTTTACCTTTTTTATTTTTAAGCATCTTTTTAATAGAATATTTACTCATCAAAAAAGTAGATGTTAAATTAATGTCAATAACCTTTTTCCACTCATCAATACTCATTCTTATAGACAAATTATCTTGAGTAATACCAGCATTATTAACAATACAATCTAAACCACCTAATTCTTTTGAGGCATTTTCTATAAATTCCTCAATTTTATCATTTTGGGAGATATCAAATTTTAATATTTTAACATTATTAATTTTATTTTTTAATTCTTCTAGTTTTTCTAGTCTAGTTCCTGAAGCTAAAATATTGGCACCACTTTCACTTAATTTTTCAACAATAGAATTGCCAATTCCACCAGATGCTCCTGTTACTATGATATTTTTATTTTCTAAATCTTTCATATTTTAATACTTTTTATATCATCTTCATTGTTTATTGAACTAACTTTAATATCTTTATTAATTCTTTTTACCAGGCCAGATAAAACCTTTCCAGGTCCAATTTCAATAAATTGTTTAACTCCTTTTCGAATCATATATATCACACTCTCTCTCCAACGAACTCTATTTTCAATTTGTTGAATTAACAAATCTTTTAATTCATCGGCATTAAATATTTCATCAGCTGTTATGTTGGAAATAAGTGGGTTGCTACCTTTTTTAAAATTTAATTTACCAAGTTCTTCTCTCATTACATCTGTGGCTTTACTCATAAGACTACAATGAAATGGTGCACTAACTGGTAATTTAATATTTTTAATTTTCTCTTTTTTTAAAAAAGAACCAAATTTTTCTAAATCTTCTGTTTTTCCACTTACTACAATTTGTCCCTCTGAATTATCATTTGCGATTTCAACTTTAAAATCATTTATATTGTCCTTTAAAATATTTTCAATATTTTCAACCGTCGTACCTAAAACAGCCACCATTCCTCCTTCTCCGCTTGGCATAGAGTTTTGCATTGCATTTCCTCTAATTTTCAAAATTTTTATTGTGTCTTGAAAGTCCAAATATCCTGCACAAGCAATAGCTGAATATTCTCCTAAAGAGTGTCCTGCAAAAAAACTCGCTTTATTTAAATCTATATTAAATTCTCTTTTAATTACTTGAAAAATAGAGTAGCTAATTAAAAAAATTGCAGGTTGAGTATTTATAGTTAAATTTAATTCCTCTTTAGGGCCTTCTAAGATTGTCTTAGTCAGTGATATGTCTAGTGTATCGTCAGCCTCTTTAAACAATTTTTTTACAAGGTCATACTTATCATAAAACTCTTTTCCCATTCCTATAATTTGTGAACCCTGTCCTGGAAAAATTACTGAAAACATTTAAAAATCTATTTAATTTTTACTCTTTTTACTGTTGTAATTGAAGACTTATAATAGTATATCCTCACGTTTTATTAAAGAATTTAAATGAATTTATACGAACATACAATTATAGCTAAACAAGATACTTCACCGAATGAGCTTAAACAGCTTACAGAAAAATATTCAAAAATTATTGAAAAAAATGAAGGTGAGGTAGTTAAAACTGAAAACTGGGGCTTGCTTAACTTAGCCTATTTAATAAAAAAAAATAAGAAAGGTAGCTACATTCACTTTAAGATCAAAGGCAAAGGGAAAATTATTAAAGAGCTAGAAAAAAACGAAG
>CEUZ01141365.1_pt1 | contig 15193 bp, 13 predicted proteins | sample 361511 | NCBI WGS metagenome assembly CEUZ01 (sample SAMEA2622822, study PRJEB7988) | marine metagenome | biome: marine biome (ENVO:00000447); feature: surface water layer (ENVO:00002042); material: "saline water (ENVO:00002010), including plankton (ENVO:xxxxxxxx)" | depth 5 m
TCCATTAACTAAAGCAAGCATTGCTTCTTCTCCCTCACGGCGAACAGAAAAATCTATACTTTTCAATTTTTGTAGAACTTGACCATCTAATGTAGCATGTGTACCGCCAATTACCTGTTGAATCTTAGGATTCATCTTTTTTATTTTTCTAGATATTATATCTATAGCACTTATATTAGCAGTGTAGGATGTATAACCAACCCAATGGGGTTCAAATTCAATGATCTTTTGTGATACTTCCTGCCAGATTGGATCATTTTCATTTTTGAAATAATCGATATAATTAACAAAATTATCAAAGATCTCCTTTATTGCAGCATACTCTCTTTGATTAACATAATCTGCATTATAAACCCATGCATCATGACCATTTTTATTTAGATAGGATGCTATATAGGCAATCCCTAAACTATTTGCATTATAGTGAGAGCCTAATAAACGATAAAAAGGAGGGTTTACAAGTAATACCCTAGAACTCATTAGGCTTTTTCCCCAATCTAAATAAAAAAATTGATAATAAAAATTGTTGGTACATGACAAAATATGTTTTACAAATCAATTGAATAAACCCCATCCAAATTATTTATGCTACTGTAATTAAGGTAATTTTTATTAAAATTATCTAAATCTGGGTATGCACATAGAATAATTACATCTTCATATCCATCAGATTCAACATATCTTTCTACTTGGAATGGAAGTGAGTAAATCAAATCATAATATTTTAGCATATAATAAAGATTTTTTCCTTCCCAACCACCAAATGTGTATATAAGTAATCTATCATTTTCCCCTTCATTGCGCATAAAATTCCAAACTGATTCAACAGTTTTTCTATAATCATTAAATAAGAAGCGATGCTTTTGGGCAATTATTTCATAACGAAGGCCATATGAAATTTTGGTTAATGACAATAGTACCAAGAAAATTAGAATATATTTTTTCTTAGAATTATTTAAGCAAAGCACATAAATCCAGAAAGCAGTTAATAAAAAAATGATTCCAAACCCACTTACCCTATAATTATCTCCCCAACTTGTATTAAATATACTATTTGAGCCCAAATAAACACTGGCAAATGATAGTATGCAATAATAAGATAATCCAATTATCAAATAAAATTCACCAAATAAGTATCTTTTGCCATATGACTCATTTATATCTTTATTATAGTGAATTATTAAGCAAATGGAAATACAGCAAAGTCCAATCAATAATTTTAACCAAGGAATTGAATTCAAATTAAGACTGTAAGGAATAATTATTTCTGTAAGGTTCATCATATGTTTCATCATTTCAGTAATGAAATTAATTCCTGCATCAAGTGAAAATATATTTTGATAATGGCTTTGGAGGCCCATAGAAAAGAGTGACTTAATAATCATAGGGACAAGTACTGACAAGCTGATCATGATAAAAGGGATTCTCCCGAAGTAATCACGTAAATACAAAAATAATAAAATTCCAACTATGATAAATAATGATGCATTTCTAAACAAAATCACTACCCACGAGAGCATAACAAAACACATAATGGTAGATAAATTAATATTATTTTTAAGTACCATGATTTTCCATACGTATGCCATCAGAATCAGTATTGATGTTAGAGCAATAATTTCCGCCGTAACCTGATTCATTGATTTAATTATAATAAGCGAAGTCATAGAACTTAAAGCAATAAAAAACGCAAATTTATTAGGTATAACAGTTATTAGCATTTTAAACAGCAGAACAAAGCAGATAGCTGAAAGAAAAGGTTGTAAATAGTAAAAGACTACCAATGGGTCTGCTCCACAGACTTTCAAAAATAAAGATACTAGGGCGATACCAATAGGATGACCTCCAACATCGGAAAAATCAAAATTGACTAATATATCTTCCAATGCCAATAATTGCATATAAATATCATTGTTCGCAGTTAAACGCGAAATAAAGAATGAATATGCAATCAGCACTATACTTCCAGTGATAAGATATAAACCATCCCTATGATAAATTCTTAGAATATCAAAACTATCCTTTCGTATCAATGCTATTTTAATAAATTATTTATCAGTTCGGAATAATGGACAACTATTGCAATGTATGATTAATCTTACAGATAGTTATATTTAGTAATCATTTAATTAATATTATAAAACCTTATATACACCTAATATTTTCATCCCGCCAACAGTAATTGAATACACCTCATTATCAAAAGGTTTCTCTTTTTTATTAGATTTAATGTAGTCTGATACAGAACCTCTAAAATTGGTCAAGTAATAGTCAGGTTTGTTGTTCCATTTAGACATAAAATCATACACTAGACGTTTTTTATCAAAATCTGGTATAATGTGACGATTTAAGGAACCTGGAACATTAGCGACAGATATGAAAATCGTATCATTTGAATCATTTTTTAAAATATATTCAAGTCCAGACCTATAAGATGTACCCCAATAATCTCCTTCAAAATTCAGCATAGGATCTTTACCAGCTAAAAAATTAAAAAAGGTATGCTGATAAGGATGCATCTCTATTATTTGCTTAATCGTTCCAAAAAAAAATATAAATACAAATCCTACCTTTAGAAATAATTTATTATTTACTTGAATAAAATTATAAAAGCGAAATGCACCATAACTAATTATTGTACTAATAAATGCATAAGTGAAATAGAAATGTCTCCAACCATCATATAGTGTCGATTTAAATAGGATTGCTGAAATTAAAGGTATGAAAATCCCAGAAAAGCATAAATAAATTATATAATCATTCCATAATCGCCATTTTATATCTTTAAACATGAACAAAAACCCCATTAACAGGAAAATTAAAAATATTATTGGTGTAGTAATAGAAAACCACGTAGGTATATAGTGCCAAGGGACAGTTCTAGCAGAAATAAATTCACCAAAGTAAAAGTTATTTCCACTCCAGCTAAAATTTTTTGCGGCAGCAAATGTATCAATAAAATATTGTATTGGATTCCCCCAAAAATAAGGTATAAAAATATAGGCTGTAATAAAAGATATAATAATGATGCTCGATGCATTTTTAATTACAGAAATCAAATAGGTTTTTGAAGTTTTTCTGAAGTTAAAAACCTTATAACAAAAAAATATTATTACTACAAGAAATGGGAGATAAACACCAACTATTCGACAAGATATAGCAATACCCAAAGAAACACCTAGAAGTATTAGTTGCATTAAATTCTGTTTTTGAAAAAAGTGAACTGTTGCTAGCAAAAAGATGGGTATTATCGATAAAAATATAATATCCTTGGGATTGAAAAACCCATGCGCAAAGATCCTAGGATGTAAAGAGTATATTAAAGTTGCGAATATTGCTCTATTGGAATTCTTAAATACAATTCTTGAAAAAAAGAAAAATGCGATGATACCTATAAAGTGAAATGAAAAATTCAACTTATGCCTCATTATGAAAATATCTCTCATGGAATCATAACCAAACAGCTCTTCTATCAAAACCGCTGGAATGCCATAAATCATTCCTGTTGGTTTTGCATAAGCATAAAAATTTTTATCAATACTTGGGATAGAATCCAATCTTGCATCATCTAGACCAATCATATCAGCTAATGTTTTTATATTAGATTGTGCAGCATACCTCCTAACGTTCTCATCCCAACTGATCCCATAGTCACCAGCAATGTGTAATCCAAAAATATAGAAGAATAAAAATCCTATAATTATTAAACCATTTTTCTTTATAAAATAATCAGCTTTCATTCAATTACAATTTCTTTTGAATAATCACAAATGTAGGTGATAGCAATCCAATAAATCGTTTTATTGTAAACTTTATAAACATATACGGGAAATACCCTAGTATAATTGCAGTAGGGAATAAAATTCTAATATCTTGAATAGAAAAAAAATGTTTGTGATCTTTGTTTTGCACATCGGAAGGAGTATAATTGAAAATTCTTAGTAAATAATACAACCAAAAGTTAGAATTAGGAGTAGTTATAATCATTTTCCCATTATTTTTCAATATCCTATGAAACTCTGAAATTGTTTCAGTAGGGTTAATTAAATGTTCAATAACCTCTGAGCACCATATCAAATCAAATTCATTATTTTTAAATGGAAGCTTATTATTAATATCAGCCAAAATACATTCTTCATATTTTTTTTCTTTATCAATTGAAATAGTCTTATAGCCAAGGTTCTTAAGTATTTTTGATTGAATTCCTTCTCTACAGCCAACATCAAGAGCTACTTTATTATCTCCTTTATTAACGTGTGAGAATGCAATTCTTTTACCTTTTGTAGTCTCTCTAAGGTTTCCTTGCCCTAGGTCTATAGGTATTTTTTTTAATAAATCTAGAACTATCTAAAGAGTCCTATTTTTTTATATAAGATAAATTTAAATACAAAAAGTGAACAAACAACGATAGTACTACTTACAACTGTTGATATATGAAAAATATCTATCATAACATATAATAAAATAATATTTAATAGTGAAATGACGAAACCTATAAAGGTGTATTTAGTAAAACGTTTGGTAGTTTTATTATTTTTTATCAAAATTGATTTTTATTTTTCAGGTTTTATTTTATCTATAATATATGGTTTTACATCTTTGTAGTATACTTTTATTAAAATATCGGCAATTAAACCAAAAAAGAATAGTATTAATCCCGTGATTATTAATAGAGATGCTAAAATCAATAATGGTCTATCTGCTATAGGCTCACTGTAATATAATTTTAAAGTGCTAAGGTATAGACCTAGCCCAAAACCAATAGAAGCAAATATGATTCCGAACGAGCCGAATAAATGTATAGGGCGTGTAGAGAAATTTGTCCAAAATCTTATCAACAACATATCAAGAAATCCATTGAAAGTTCTGGTATAGTTGTACTTCGTCTTTCCATATTTTCTTGGCCTGTGATTCACCTTTATTTCTTTAATTCTATACCCATTTATCGATAATATTGCAGGAATAAACCTATGCGACTCACCATAAAGGTTAATTTTCTGGAAACATTCTTTACGATATGCTTTCAAGCCACACCCTGAATCATTAATCCCATCCTTTAATATTTGTTTTCGAAGAAAATTGGCAATACGGGAAACAAATCTTTTTGAAAAAATATCTTTTCTTTTGAAACGCCAACCCGTTATTACATCATAACCTCTTTCTAGTTCATGGATAAGAGATGGTATGTCTTTAGGATCATTCTGCAGATCACCATCCATTGTAATGATGAATTCACCTTTTGAAATATCTATCCCTGCTTGTAAGGCAGATGTTTGACCAAAATTTTTTATTAATTTTATAATTTTTAAATGATGATCATTTTGTTGTATTTCTAATAGATTTCCATAAGTTTTATCATTGCTACCATCATCAACAAATATAATCTCATAATCCTTATCAAAATCGTTCATAACGCTAGTAATCTCGCTATACAATTGTGAAATATTTTGTTCTTCGTTAAAAACTGGAATTATTATTGAGAAATTCATTTATCACTCCAATTATCAGATGGAATTTTCTTATTTCTTGTTTTGGACTCTTCTGATGGCCCTATTATATAACTTAAATTGTTTTTCAGCTAACAATGAAATAGAGAAATTAGTCAATGCAAAGTTTCTTGCTTTTTCACCAATTATTTTTCTATCAGATGAACTCATATTAATTATTTTATTAATTGAACTAACAAATTCATCTTCAGATCCATGTGTTACAAGAATACCTGTCTTACCGTCAATAATCATTTCAGGGATACCACCGACACTTGTTGACACAATAGGTAGCCCAGCAGCCATAGCCTCCTTGATAGTCAACGGTGAACCTTCAGACACAGAAGATTGAACATATATATCCAAGCTGGATAAAAATGCTGGTATATCCCTGCGTTTAACATTACCTAATAGATTTACATATTGTTCTAACTCTAGTTTCTGAATGAGTTCAGAAAGTCTATCTTGTAAAGGACCGTCTCCTGCAATTGAAAGAAAAACTTCAATATTTATTATTTTTCTCAGTTTTGCAAAAACACGGATCAAAAATTCATAATCTTTCTGCCAAACTAGTCTACCTATACTTCCGATGTGAATACAAGGCCCAAGATTAGTTATTTTTCGGTTACTTTTTTTAAACATGCTTTTAATACTAATAGTTTGAGGCAGAATAGGTATTTTATCCCAATGCACATCCATCTTCTTCCTAAATCTGTTTAAATTTTTTTCAAGTGTGATCTTAGAGTCTGCAATGATGAAGAGATTTTTTTTAAAAAAATATTGGAATGACATCTCAAAGATTTTTTTATTTACATGTGCAAATTGGTTTTCATTTCCTAGATACCAAATGAATGGAATCCCTAATAATCTGGATATAAGGAATTGTGTATTTAAGCTACTGGGTTCTTCACAAACAATAATATCAGGTTTCAAAATTTGAATAGATCTATAAAACTTATAAAAAAACAATAATTTGAGTACTTTTCTTATTCTTTTCCAAAATCGATAAGGTCTAAGGCGATGATCCAAAGGCATAATGGTACATGATAAACAATGGAAACCATTTGCTATAAACTTTTTCTTATGCATTCCTTCACTACTATAAAGACAAAGTAAATTCCTGGAGATTCCATACCGTTTATCGTGTTTAGCAAGGTCAAGAATATATACCTGTACGCCACCGGCATCCGGCGAGCCAATAATATGAAGTATATTCAAAAAGACAAATAAGTTATGTTAGATATATCTGCCCATCCTTCTTAATATGAAGCGAAGTGCTGACATTTTCTCTTCCTGAAATATGGTATCAAAAACAGGGATTGAATCACCATATTTAAGTGCTTTTCTAGAAAACCTGGCGGCATTTTTACGATCACCAATCGATTTATAATTTTTGGCCAATTGTTGGTTTACAAAAAATTTTGCAATATTTCTTCTTCGTTCTGTATTAAAATAGTGTGGATGCCTTTGTATAATTTTATCAACAATTTTAGGACGAAGGTGTAAAAATTGGTTGCCAACATTATTGGATCTTTGCCTTCTTTTATAAATCAATTTATCAATATATAAACCAATAATATTCCTTTCATAAACGCTAAGCCAAAAATCCCAGTCTGCATTAATAAAAAAATCTCTATGAAAACCATCAAGCCTTTCAAATAATGATATTTTTATCGGAGATTGAGTATTAAATAGTGGTCTCATACAAAGTTCGTCTGGATTACTTAATGGTTTTTTAATTATAGAATTATTATTTGAGAAATGTTCACAATCCCCATATATAAACTCTACTGCAGGATTATTATTAATCGCTTCTAATATATATTTAAGAGAATCCGAAGGCAAAAGATCATCACCATCAAGTTGGTAATACCATTCTGTGTTCGACAATTCAATTGCTTTTGACCGGGTTCCATAAGGACCCTGATTTTCTTTAAAGGCATATTTCTTGAATTTTGGGTGCTGAAAATCATTAAATATTTTTGTTGTCCTTATATCAGCACCGCCATCAAGAATTAAAATACCCTGCCAACTATTATTATTCTGTTGAAGTACTGAATTAATTGCCCCATTCAGATACTTATGACATCTATGAGCTGTAATTCCTATTGTTATTGTTTTTTTAGAGATAATTATTAAATAATGATATCAAAAAAACTTTATCAAAAAGTATTTTATATATTAATTAGGATATCAACAGGAATCTGAAATAAGTGCTCATTTTAAAATCATAATTTACTTAGATCTAAAAATGCATCTTCCATTGATTTTGAATAATTACCAATATAGACACCCTTTTCATGCAAATAGTTAGCATTATCTAGATTATTATGGATTTCATAATCAAAATACTTTAAGACTTCCTGTTTTGTGAAATTACCTGTTAAAATTGGACGATATTCAAACCCTAGTTCAGTAAGTTGGTTTAAAAGTTCCAATCTTTTCATATTTGATTCAGGTTTAATAATTAGACTAAAAGCAAACCAACTGCTCGAACCAATCTCTTCCTGCATTAACAGATGCTCGTGATTAAACATTAATTTTTTAAATAGCTCAGCATTTCTCTTCCTGATGTTAATGAATTTTGGCAATTTTTTCAGCTGCTGAATTCCTATAGCGCCTTGAATCTCCGTGGGCCTTAGATTGTAACCTGGTAAAACAAATCTGTATGAATCATATAATGAATCAATATTTTTCCTATTTGAGAATATATTATCATGAGGTAGATCACGTGTCCACCCATGAGCTCTTAAAGATAACAAAATTTGGTAAAGTTCTTCATTATCTGTAGTAACAATACCGCCTTCCATGGTTGAAATATGGTGACTATAAAAGAAACTAAATGAACCCAGTAGTCCAAATGATCCGGCCATTTTTTCAGCATATGATGCCCCAAGTGATTCACAGTTATCTTCAATAATTATAATATTTTTACCATTGATAATTTCATTTATTTTTCCAAAATCATTTGGATTCCCTAATACATTAACTATAAGAATTGCTTTTGTTTTCTGTGTCACAGCTTCTTTCAATTCAGATAGATCGTAATTCAAAGTAGCAAGATCTATATCAACAAATTTTATTTTTATTCCGTACTGTAACAAGGGGGAGTAAGATGTACTCCAACCAGTAGCTGGTGCAATTACCTCATCACCTTTTCTTAGTGTGTGATTTTTTGAATATATCAAAGCAGCAACCATTAATAAGTTTGCAGAAGAACCTGAGTTGACCATTATTGCAAACCGACTACCTATATATTTTGAAAAATTCTTTTCAAAGATTTTTACCTTTTTACCCATAGTAAAATTCTTAGAATTAATCACCCTTATCATTGAATTAAATTCTTTATCATCAAACGTTGACATTGAAAGAGGGTATTTTACAGGCATCGATTAATCCTCTTTTTATAGAAATCATACGTCAATTCTACACCTTCCATCAAATCTGTTTTTGGGAGCCATCCGAGGCTGAGTTGCTTATCTATTGATAACAGCTTTCGCTTCATTCCTTCAGGTTTTGTGGTATCATTGGTGAACTTACCTTTATAGCCAAGGACATCAGCCACAATATTGTAATATTCATTAATAGTGTGATCTTCCCCTGTTCCAACATTTAATAAATTTGGTATTTTATCAAAATTATCCATAGAGAATAATATAAAATTGGCTAAATCTCCAGCATACATATATTCTCTTTTTGCTTTTCCATCACCCCAGATAATAACATTATCTTTATTCCCCAACATGGCCTTATGAATTTTATTTATTGCAGATGGTAACATATGCGATGTCATTGGATTAAAATTATCATACCATCCATAAAGATTACATGGAACGATAGTTTTATAATTTAAACTAGAATGTTCTATTGATAAAAACTCACATAGCTTTAATATCAAAATTTTGGCTATGGCATAGCCTTCGTTAGTTGGCTCTAAATGTCCATTTAAAAGCATATTTTCAGATATTGACAAACTAATATCTTTTGGATAAATGCAAGAGCTGCTAATATTTAGCATATATTTTATATTTATTTCTTTTGCCGCAGAAATCACATTTTGGCCTAATAAAAGGTTGGACATTAAAAACAATGCTTGATTATTGATATTCGCTTCTATTCCGCCAACCATTCCTGCTGCATGTATAATAATATCCGGTTTTAAAATTTTTATATATTTTAATGTGGCTAATCTATCAGAAAGATCTAATGTTGAACGATCAGGTGCATTAATTTCCCAACCACTGCCATTGAAAGTTTTAATGATATTCCTTCCAACCATGCCACTTCCACCAGTTAAGAATATCAAACCTTTGTTATACATTTTTTTCCGTTAAATAAATATTAAAGTAGTTCTGATTCTCTTTTTAAATCAGCATCGACCATTATCTTAACTAATTTCTTAAATTTTGTTTTTGGCTCCCATTTTAATATCTTTTTTGCCTTGCTATAATCTCCAACTAAGTTTATTACATCAACAGGTCTATAATATTTAGGATGAACCTCAATAACTACATTACCTGTATTAGCATCTTTCCCAACTTCTTTATCTGATTCTCCCTCCCATAAAACTTCAATATTTATATTAATAAAAGCTTCTTCAACAAAATCACGTATAGAATGGTTTTCACCAGTTGCCAAAACATAATCATCAGGATTATCCTGCTGCAACATCAACCACATCCCCTCAACATATTCAGGTGCATAACCCCAATCACGTTTGGAATCAAGATTACCAAGCACTATTTTTTCTTCTAATCCCAGTTTGATCCGTGCAACGCCTGTTGTGATTTTTCTAGTAACAAACGTACCTCCACGCCTGGGACTTTCGTGATTGAATAAAATTCCATTGCAGGAATATATATTATATGACTCACGATAATTCACTATAATCCAATAACCATATAACTTTGCTATACCATATGGTGAACAAGGATGAAACGGGGTTTCTTCATTTTGTGGCATTTCTATACATTTACCAAATAACTCACTAGTTGATGCCTGATATAATTTTGTATCCGGTTTATAATTTTGGATTCCTTCTAAGAATCTTAATGTACCTATGGCATCAACATGGGCAGTATAAATTGGAATTTCAAAAGATACTTTTACATGACTTTGAGCAGCCAAATTATAAACTTCATCAGGTCTTATTTTAAGTAATAGCCTATTAATATTATTCGAATCCGTAATATCGCCATAATGCAAATAAAATCTAGTAGTCAATTTATTATCATTTATTAAATGATCTATACGTCCAGTGTTAAAGGAACTACTACGCCTTATAATCCCATGGACGATATAGCCTTTATTTAACAAAAACTCAGCTAGATAAGATCCATCTTGACCCGTTATACCAGTAATTAGCGCAATCATATTTTTTCCCTCAGAAATAGCAAATCAATAAAAATAGATTTATTAAAGTCCACTACAAATAAAAAAATCATGTTCTTTTATAGTAAAGTCATAGTTATTAATTAAAAATATTGGTACACTGCCATAAAATGATGCCCAAAGGGAGTAAGTACTTGAAACACCAAAAATATAGTTACATTTCGACAGTGCAAACATATCTTCAATGGCATGATCTGTCGAATAAAAACAAGGATGTCTAGAAAAATATTTTTTTTCGATTTCATCATCGGAACATAGTAAAAAAGCGATTTTATTTTCTTCAAAATAATTAGCTATTTTATTTAAAAATTCAGCATATTGTTCAAAACTGAAGTACAGCTTAGGATAAACAAATTTATAATCAGTTCTTCTCATATGAATACCAATTACTAAATCAAATTCATGTTTAAGAGGTTTAAGTAAATTTCTTATTTTTTTTTTATGAGATTCTACAGGTCGAAAAAAATTGGTTACTGTCGCTTTATGTATATTTAATGTTTCATTACATCTTATATGCCAACCATCAATGAATATAATTTTATTTTGCAATATTCTTTTATATTCATTTTGAATATCCAAATTTAGTGGGTTAGAATTTTTTACTGATTTTATTAATAAATATTTATTAAAATAATTGAAACGTCTTAAAAGCCATTTTGCTACTCTCCTTAAAAAACCAATTGATAAGAATAAAGTATTTACCCAACCATTTGGAGCCTGACATGAAAATATAGGGTAAGAACAAAAAAAATTATTCTTCGTACCAACAAAATCATCAGTAAAATCATAGAATGAAGAATTTATAAGAAAAAGATTATGCTCTTTAGCAAATGCTAAGAAGTAGCTAAACTGCCAAAGTCTATTAGCCAAACCTCTTTTTCCTTTTTGTTTTACTAGTATAGTATCATTATGCATTATACCTACTTTTTTTGTTATTAAAACTAAATTAGGACTTTTCATTTTCTAAGTTAATATTTTAAAAAACCCTTTATCTAAGCCAAAGCCAATATTTGCGGTATAATTTTTTATAAATTTTCAATAGTAGTGAAAATTCTGGAAAGATTATCGGTAACTTTCCTAGGTTTCGGTTGATGAATTCTTTGGATCCCTTTTTTTTAATTTTTCCGTAATCCAAATGGTAATTTGCATCCAAAAGATTCAAAGTCTTCCCATCTATCTTATTTTGGTTATGTATACTTTCGCTATTAGATAATATGCTGGATTCACTTTTAAAATCACCAAATCTATAACTATGATTTTGATGAATAGCAAATATTTCATTTGACACATCAATTAATGGGATTCTCATGCGTCTTACTTTCCAAAGCAACCAATTATCCCATCCAAAACGGCCTATTGCCAGATCAAGCATGTTTTTGAATGTACCCTTTTTAAAAATGAAATAATCGATTCCTGTACAAGCATGCTTTTTTGCATTTTTTTTAGCATTTTCCCAAAATGCACCTAAAATCTTATCATCCCTAAAATCAATAGGATCTGGAACATCTAAATCCCATCTATATCCTACAGTCATAAATTTTCTTTTTTCATTTAAAAGAATAGATATAAGACCTAGAAAATTTTTTGGTAGTATTATATCTGCATTAACATAACATAAAATATTGTTATTTGCATATTTTTCAGCTACACCAAATAAACCTGAAATCGTTGGTGTGCCCTCATTTGAAGTTTCCACATTCTTGATATATTTTGCACTAATTGACTTAGCCGCATCTTTTGCACCCAATGATTCCCCAATTATGATAATTTCAATCTCTTCTGAAATAGCACGCCAACTATTCATAGCATTTCTTTGAATAATATCAAACTCCCCACTAAAATCTTTTGGAGTGGAGAAAATTGTTACCACTGCTTAGTTCTTTTCAAAGTTGCCTAAATATATAACCTATTGCTTTTCTCATTTTGAAGGTCATTACAAATTCAAGTAAATCAATGACGAACTGGAAGTACTTTCCGTTATTAAGGTGTATCTTCAAGACAGAAATAAATAAACCTTTTAATTGCGAATATATCCGATTACAAATAATATTTATTTCTTCTTTCTTTAGGTCATCCATCAGGTGTTTGTTCTTCCTATATATTTTTATTTGTTCGCGGTAATGGAGTACCGGGTCAGAATTATGCAGACCATTAACGAGTTTCCGATATGCAGAGTTCACATTTCGGCAGTAAGCATAATGGTATTTTTTTGAAGCACGAATTCTAAAATCCCAATCTTCCCAGATCTTTATTTTTTTATCATATAGACCTATATCTTGTGCGCATGATTTATAAAACATTTCATTATGGAAGTTTGTACCTGATGAAACATAAAATGATCTGGAGAAATTCTCTTTAAATATATAACCATGGGCAGGGTGATCGTTACTACTGGAAAACAAACCGTTCCTATTCCCGATTTCATCAACAAATACATGATTGGAATACACACAGCTTACAGATGGATTTTTCAGCAAAGTTGAATATTCTGTCTCAAGCTTTTTATTAAAATAATAATCATCACCATCCACAAAAGTAATTATTTCATTTTTACAATTAGAAATTGCAATATTCCTCGTTTCACTTATTCCAAGATTTTTTTCATTATATATAGGTTTAACTATATTTGGGTAACGACTTTTGAACCCTTTGATAATTTCCCTCGAATTATCTGAAGATGCATCATCAACAATAATGATTTCGGATGGTGGAAACGTTTGACCAAGTACACTTTCAATTGCTTGAGACAGATATTTTTGTTTGTTAAATGATGTGATATAAACGCTAATCAATAAATTCTAACACTAAATAATACCAACCTAAATTTTTATTTATTTTTTTATTTTAGCAGTAACTAAATAATGCCAACCTAAATTTTTCTCTAATATATTGAATATCTCCTTAGGCATATTTGAGAACCATGGTTGTTTTTCATATTTTCCTGATTTGTAGGGCCCAACCCTATAAGGAAAGATGTGATCTTTGTCAATATCGATAATTACATATTCTTCCAGTAGTTTCCTTATTTCCGCCTCATCATAGGTTTTCGCAATTGGACAACCTTTTTGTGCTTCTGGTCTATCTAGTCCTGCTTGGATCATCATATTTTTCCATGAGTTCGTAGCATATAACATTAATTTTAAGGTGCTGCCATAGCTCATGTATTTTTTTATTTCATTAATAATTTTCTTTGGTTTTGGTGAATGGTGAATTACACCAAAAGAGTAAATAAGATCATATATTTCAATAGGTACGATATCGGATAATTCTTCTGCATTTCCTAAATAGAATTCTCCCTTCTGCCCATAGATCTCAAATCTTTTTTTTGCTAAATCAAGGCTTTTACCTGATAATTCGAATCCTGTATAATTTGCACCATGTCTTGCAAAATTGATCCCTGCTGTACCTAAACCACAACCTATTTCAAGTACATTTTTCCCTTTCCATTTCGAAAATTCAGAAAATTTGATAATATGAGGTTCAACAAAAAATTTCTTTTTCTCAACTTCATCAAAAAACTTTTTAGAACCGACTTTTTTGCGAGAATGTTTTATATTACAAGGTGATTGATCCCAATACTTTTCAACATCTAGAATTGTTATCATTTTATTTCTAGCCATTTTTATCAAATAATTTTAACTCATGTTTATCTTAAATCCTGGAAACAGCATACATGAAAGCCACGGGGTAATATGATATCCAAATGCAGGAACATTAATAAATCTTTTCTAGAAGATTAATAAGCAAAATATAATTATCACTCAATTGAATTGAGAAATTTAGAAAACGTTTCATAATTCAATTATTATTAACGATATGTTACGAAAGATTTCAGCCTAGATTTTATTTAATCTAGAATAGAATAATAATACCTTCATATTGTAATAAAATAATAGAGGTGCCAAACTTATTTAGGCTCTTTATAAGAAAACAAATCACCATAAATTGATTTTATCTGTTTTACCACTTCTTGGTCATCATCTATTAACACATGATAGCCTGCCATCGCTAATTCCACAGCAAGGGCAAGTTTCTGTGATTCTGTAATAATGGTTGAACCGGGCTTATAAGCAAGTCCCGAAAAAATAATCTGCTTAGATTTATCATTATTTTTTATGAATTCTTCAATCTGATATTTTAAATGCAAGCGGTTCCCACTATCGGATGCTTTACTGATGACCGCATCAATATTTAGATCCCCTGCAAATAATGCGAATGCTTGATTATCTCTAGGAAAACAAGGCCCACCAAATCCATATCCATATTTAAGATATTTATTCCCAATACGAGAATCTGAACCTATTGCTTTCAAAATA
>CEUZ01206949.1_pt1 | contig 15191 bp, 11 predicted proteins | sample 361511 | NCBI WGS metagenome assembly CEUZ01 (sample SAMEA2622822, study PRJEB7988) | marine metagenome | biome: marine biome (ENVO:00000447); feature: surface water layer (ENVO:00002042); material: "saline water (ENVO:00002010), including plankton (ENVO:xxxxxxxx)" | depth 5 m
CCTTGATCCATAATAATCTATAAGTCCTATGGTTGGTTTGTTCCAGGTTATACCATCAGTACTTTCTGCATATGAAAACATCATTTTTTCCGTCAAATTTTCTGTCACGTCACCTGTTTTGCCTGGGCAAAATAATGGATCGCTGGTGTGATACCACATACGGTAAATCCCGCTGTCTTCTTCCACGGTATTGTAGGAACTTATCTTTGTTTCCCATGGGTTTTCCGGGATAATTGCTGCTTCTTGTCGCACTGGTTGATGAAGGTGCCTGGTTACCCCGGAAGAATCTTCTATCCAGAAATCATCTACAAACAGCTGTCTGTTACTTCCTATTGATATGAATTTATTTCCCATAAAACCAGGCATGCTAATAAGTTTTAATCTCGAGTATATTTAATTCTCGGATCCACTACTGCCAATAAAACATCCGATACCAAGGTACCTACAACTGTCAGTATACCCAGCATTAGTATAAGCAAGCCTGCTAAATGTAAATCCTCTGCCACTATCGAATCAAGCAGTATGGGTCCAATAGTTGGAAGGCTAAGAACTACAGATACTATAACGCTGCCGCTGACCAGTGCAGGCAGCAAGTATCCAATTGTACTAACCAATGGATTAATTGCTACTCTAACAGGGTATTTGATAATCAACCTGGCAGGAGAAACTCCTTTAGCCCTGGCAGTGATCACATATGGTTTACTTAGTTCATCAAGTAAATTATTCCGCATAACTCTTATCAAACCGGCTGTACCAGAAGTACCCAGGACTGCAGCAGGCACCCAGAGATGTTTCAACATATCTTTGGCTTTCGCTATACTCCAGGGTGCATCTGCATAATCTGATGAAAACAATCCTCCTACACTCTGGTCAAAATATGCAAACGCTAAATACATCAGAACAAGACCTAGCAAAAAATCAGGTACAGCTATACCCGTAAATCCTATAAAAGTGAACAAGTAGTCCCCCACTGAATGTTGACGGACTGCAGAATAAATACCCACGGGGATTGCAAATGTCCACGTAATCACGACCGTGAATCCAGTCAAAGCGACAGTGGTCCACAACCTGTCCCCTAGGATATCTCTTATGGGTACCTGTGGAATCGTTCCCCTGTACTGGAATGAAAGACCTAGGTCACCCTGTAACAGTCTCCACATCCACGTAATGTATCGCTTATACATGGGTTTATCTAAACCAAGATAGGATCTTAGTGCCTCAGCCATAGGAGCTTCGAAGTGTCCCTGCGATACTGCATGGTCAATGTATCTATCTGCCGAATCACCAGGGGGCAGCTGAATGATGACAAAAGACAGTACCGATATGACGCATATTGTAAAAAAGGCCAGAAGAATTCTTCTTGATATATATCCTAGCATTCTGTGTAGTCCTAACTTTCTTGTATCAATTTACACATATACGACATAAAAGCCAAGTCCATCTAACCATTGAGTTTAATTCTAGGGTCAACAAACGCTAGGAGAATATCAGATAGTAATGTTCCTATTATTGTAAGTATCCCTAACATTAACACTATCAATCCAGCGAGGTAAACGTCCTGCATAAAAATCGCATCAAGTAGTACCGGACCAAGAGTGGGCAAACTTAAGACTACTGATACGATCACACTACCGCTAACCAAAGTTGGAAGCAAATATCCAACTGTACTGATTAATGGATTTATCGCTACCCTTACGGGATATTTAATGACAATCTTCCAGTATGTGACACCTTTAACTCTAGCTGTGCTTACATACGGTTTACTCAGTTCATCAAGAAGATTATTTCGCATTACTCTTATGAGTCCTGCAGTTCCTGAAGTCCCTAACACAATCGCAGGAACCCACAGGTGCGCCATTAAGTCTTTTGCCTTGGCAATACTCCACGGTGCCGCAACGTAATTTGCTGAGAAAAGTCCACCTACATTTTGATCAAGATAAGCATATGCCACATACATCAACACTAAACCCAAAAGAAAGTCTGGCACAGCAAGACCACTAAACCCGATAAAAGTAATTACGTAATCTCCAATTGAATGCTGTCTAACAGCTGAGTAAATCCCAATAGGAATTGCCATAGTCCAAGTTACTATGATTGTAAACCCGGCAAGAGCGACAGTGGTCCACAATCTATCTCCAATAACTTCACTTACCGGTATTTGCCCTTGATCAACGTATACCCCTGGATTGAAAGACCGTCCAAAATCTCCTGTAGCCATATTGCCAATCCAAAGGAAATATCTCACATGCATAGGCTCATTGAGTCCAAGATACCTTCTTAGTTCATCAGCCATTTCCGGTCGATAATCTGATTCTGCATCGTTACCCATCATCCTTTCTATAAGTTTCGTAGCAGCATCACCTTCTGGCAGTTGAATAATAATAAAAGCAAGGATACTTATAATCCAGACGGTTAGCAGTGCCAGTCCTATTCGCCTTAACAAATATGCAATCATCGAATTACTCCGGAGTAGCAGGGGCCAATAACTGAACGTTTATTACTGCGTTTCCTTTCAAATCGAAAATCAATACCAGGTGATGTTCGTCCTTAGAATTACTAGCTATATAGTAGCTACTGTCCAAAACTTCAATGTCCCAGCTATCTGGTGAAAACTCATCAGGTAGGCCCCATAATACAATAGAATAGTTGGCGAAAGTAGACTCCGAAAAGATTTTTATTTCTGAAAAAATCCCACGAGAATTATTTTGCCAGGCAGGCCTCTCTACCCGGACATCCGGAGTAACACTATGATTTATCTTGCTGCCATTTTCATCAGTTGTTTGTTCACTATAATTGAAATACCAAATTGGTAAAGGACATTCTCTTTCAAACCGTACTTGCATCTGTTGATTTTCAACAAGAATATACTCTGTTGAAACAGGGTCTTTAAATATTTCAACATCTATATCTGAGATCACTGGATCCAGATAAGCAAGCGGACCTGTTTTTGAGGCGATTCTAATATCTGATACAGATGTATCCCAGGGAATGCTATCTTGAGTCACAGAAACCTGATGATTATTCCAGCCGACCAACCAATGACGATCGTATTCAATATGGTCCGTCTCACTTACGAAAACACTGGCTGGGGTCACAGGAAAGTGTTTCCGGTAATAGTCTGCAATATCGAGAGATCTTGCAAATACTACTGGATACTCTTTTGTCAATTCGAAAGCCAGTAATCTTTGCAATCGCTCGACCCAGCTAAATTCTGGATCATCCCTACTGAAAACGCCGTCATAAAGAGGGAAAATACAACCCGGATGACCACTTAATTCGGACATCCTCTGTAATTCCGTTATTGATGTCCTAATACATCTTTCTGTGATATCCCAGTTACCATCTGACATTTGATAATGCCATCCAGCAGGTCCTAAGAAATGCCATCCCCCACAAAAATCCCATTGATGAGATACAACGTTACCTCCAGAATCAGGATTCATCTTCCTAACATCCTTAGCGGAAGCAAAATAAGGGAACTCTGGCATACCAAGCCAGGGTTGCGCGTTCGATTCTTCCAAACCGCAGTGATCATTAATCCCCAAAAGATCAAATGTCTCTACATATCCTTTATCTCTCTCATGTCTCATGCTTACGCGAGCTGAACGAACAGCATCGGGATCAGGCATAATACTCCTGACAATATCAAGTAGGGAGCCATAGTATTCCACTCTTTGATCCACTGTTAAATCCGGGGTGTCAGGCAGGTGCGGTATTATCGAATCACCATATTTCCTGTTATAAGCTAAGAATTTACTGAAGATTGGATCATCTGAAGAAAACTGTCCTGAATCACCCGTATATGACATCAAGGGCTTATCCATACGAACTACTGGTAATCGATAGTCCAGAGGGATACCTGTAGAGTGTAAGTTAGGAAATGGATCAAGACACGCTCCAGTGCTAAATCGTACTACAACCGAATGATCATCAATAACGGCAAAATACCTGTACAAGGTCTCCTGTCCTACTTTCAATCTGGCAATATAATTTCCAGGACTTCCAGGCTTATAAATCAATTTACATCTATTATTGTTCAGCACGAGTGGAAAAGACTCGCTCTCTATTTCATCTAGAAAAGCAATATCTGAATCGGCTTTAAATGAGCCGTAAGTTTGATATCGTTCTAAATAACGGCTGAAAATATCTACCTGACAGGATTCAGCTCCTGACGGTATAAAGAAATCGAATTCTATGGTATCTCCAAACTTGATTAACCTGCTTGTAGTAAACCATTGATGAACAGGAAAGGTTCTTTCTTCTCTTTCTTTTCCCATGTAAAATTCCTAAAATCTTAGACTAGTTATTTTATTAAGGATATTATCGTAATATTCATGTAAAACAAAAATGTATAGAAAGGAGTGTGGAAAATGGCTACTCGTTACGTAAGAGAATTTGGATTTAAAGAAACTCTGAGTGATTCTGAAGCTCAAGAAGAATTGAAGTTTCTAATAGAAAAGGTACTTCCAGCAATTGAAAGAGGCGAAGGTGTATTGTCGGCAAGACTGTTTTCAGGGGCTGGGGGAATCCGATCACAAATTCGATTATTTGTCGACATGGAAGATGCATCTGGTTATGAAAAACTTCTTTTTAATACGGAAATCCGAGAATACTTAAAAAGAGTATATTCATCATGGGATCTAAAAGAAGCAACCCAGGACTTCCTCAGAGAAATCACAGGAGAAATGTTCTCAGTTCATTCATCCAATTAATTATTCTAAAATGTATGACTATAAATTATCGTTGCAGGTAAGGAAATTCAATGAACGAAACAGAGCGGTATCTATTTGATCTAAACGGTTATCTTGTAGTCCCTGACGCCCTGAAAAATGATCAGGTCACGGCTCTTAACTCAATTCTGGATAACAAAATCATCTCTGATTGCCCACCTAATATGCGCACACATAGATTTGTACCAATTCTTGATTGGGGAAAAGAGTATCTTGAACTTATCGATAATCCACAAATTGTTCCCTATTTAGGCGAGCTACTAGGTGAATCCTTCAGGTTAGACCATGTTTACCTGGACGTAATCAGGTCTGGAAAGGGACCTATAGGCACAACGCTTCATGGCGGATCTACTCCATTTAGATCGGATTCTTACTTTAATTTCCAAAATGGCAGGATGCATAACGGCTTATCGGTGGTTGCGTATAACCTGAAAGACGTTGGGCCAGATGATGGGGGCTTTGGTTGCGTACCAGGTTCACATAAAAGCAACTATGCCTTTCCTGAAGAATGGAAAGAAATGGATGAACTCAGACCGATAGTAAAACGGGTTACAGGGCCAGCAGGCACAGCAGTGATTTTCACCGAAGCACTTACTCATGGTACTCTTCCATGGGAAGGATTAGATGAGCGTCGCACCATCTTTTTCAAATACAGCCCCAATAGCATTTCATGGTCAGCTCACTATTTTGACCATAATGATTATCCGGATATCACCGAGAATCAAAAAACAATCCTTGAAGGACCAAATGCACGATACTCATACAGAGATGCCCCCAAAGGAACAAGGACTTAATTAAATCTGTCCTCTTTACTTCTAATATTTTTTGGTGTTAGAGGATTTGACTAAGATTAAAATCAGTTCTACACCTTTATTGTCTGAAAAGAAAAAAGACCCATATTCCTAAGTTCAAAACGTAAATATACAGGCTTGCCAATCAGGTCAGAAAGATCAGACTTACCACCCCATGTAACAATCATATCGGTTCTGCTTCCTTTTAGGACATCACTATCCTCAAAGCTGAAACCAGGATAAGGTTGTGAAAAACCATGTTGCCCTCCGAGAGGTGGGTGACGCGCAATTTCCACACGCATCAGTTGTTCATGGTATGGCTTTCCAGGCATAACAGTATTAACTTTTAGCCTGTTGCCTTCAAGAATAAATTCTCGTGTTAGTAAATATCCAGGTCGGTCATATGCACGCTGTTCAACAAACCGGTCTACCTTCGCAATAGCTACGGCTATTCCAGATTGAGTAGTTGTTTCATACTGAGGATTTGGAGTGCCATTGTAATAAATAAGCATTTCATCACCCTGAATAACCGGTGGACCTCCTATCAATACTTGACCGGCATCCCAATCCCCCTCTCGGCCACGAGGTAAATACGGTTCCCTTGCAGGAAGTCTTTCCCAGTTAAATCCATCGGAACTTGTGGCAATTCTGATTTCATTCGAGCCGGTTACATCGCCTTCCATTGCTGCATATAGCATGATAAAGCGTCCCCCATAACGAAACACTGTGCATGAATCATAGTCTGGAGTATCGATTTCATCCGGATACATACAGGTACGTGGATATGACCAATTTACAAAATCCTTACTCGTCATTACCGATACTCTTCTACGCATATGACGGGCACCTGCTTGTCCTTCTCGAAGATCTCTTCTGCCCGAACTAAACATTTCTATTGGCCTGCAATACAAGAGCCATAACTCCTCTACAGGATCATAAACCACATGATTGTAGCAATCACTATGATAATCAAGAATATGTTCCGGTGGTTCAGGCAGGGTCCATCGCAGTCCATCAGGCGAATAGGCAACATTAACTCCACTTTGCAACCCGAGTTCCGTATGTGGAATAGCCTCTACATGTACCAGCATATATCGTCTTCCCGGGTCTTTAGCATTTTCATTTTTAATTACCTGGACACCTTGAGTTCTCTTTCTGTATGTCCCGGTATAAACTACATTAGACTTTGGATAACCTGGGTAGTCACTGACTTCCATCATAGGTTTTTCCCAGTTAATCCCATCTTTACTTTCAGCATATGAAAGATGATATGGCGGTCCACCAGCACCCCAGTAATTAGCTTCAGAAAAACATTTATACCACATCCTGTAACAGTCAAAATCATCATCCCAAAGTACGTGTGCTGCAGTAACAATATCACCTTCCCATGGCTTATCCTTAACAAGAATAGGATTAAGAGGATGTTTAGTTGGGTTGTGTATAACACGATTTAACGCCCATCTATCCTCAATTATAAAATCATCAATGAGAAGCTGAGTTTCGTTACCAATTTTAAGTGGGTGTCCTTCAAAATAGTTTTTTGGGACAGGCATTTTTATCTCCCTTTTTAGTTGGCTCAAAGTTTCTGGATGTGTGAACAAGTTTTAACAGTTTAAAACAGATATCTCAAGTCATATATCATGATTCAATCAAGAATTTGAGACGCCACCTGTTCTAAAGCTCTGGCTTCTATAGGAGGATTTGCTATCCCGCTTCTTGCATCTCTCAAATATCTTTCCAACGGTCTATTCCTGTCTAGCCCTACAGCTCCTACTATCCTCATTGCCAAATCAGTTACTTCAATTGCGGTATCTATACTTCTGATTTTAATGACAGAGACCTCTGTCAACATGTCTTGTCTTTGTTCAGGATAGGTCTCCCAATCTTCTGCGCAGGAAAACAAGGATCGTTTTGCTATCAACAATTTGGATTCTATTCTCGCTATTTGCTCTCGTACAAATGGTATTTTGGATATTGGCTTAGGAGCTCCGCTTGGCTTTCTATTAATAGCAAAATCGATAGCGTAACATCTGGCTGCATTGGCAATACCAAGATTCGATGCACTGAGCAAAAGAGGAAACCACGCGTCACCGGAAACAACAGGTTTTGTCTTAGTGGCTGAATTTGTCCTAAATATAAATTCTTCTTCTGACACTCTAACATCCTTGAAAACAATATCGTGTGAACCACTTGCCCTCATAGACATAGAATCCCACGTTTCTTCAATTGAAATTCCATTGGAACCCATCGACTGGATTACCCGTGCTATATCGCCGGTACCATCTTCCACAGCAGCAAATATAATTGCGTAAGAAAGAGCAGGGGCCAGAGTTGACCATATTTTTCTGCCGTTAAGGATCCAGTCTCCTCTATTTCCTGGTATCAAAGTTGTCTGTGGTCTTCCACCCCCACGTGGAGAACCAAGATCTGATTCAGAAGCAACACTGTTTATAAGGGCACCTTTCTTAGCAATTTGATTAAATATTCGCTCCCGTAATTTGGCCGGCCATTTTTTACCCTCAATTTCAGCGCCAATAATCATTTGATGCATACCAACAGATACAGCTGTTGAACCATCACCAGTACCAATTTCGTATTGTCCTAGCACTATGTCCGTCAAACCATGACCGCCGCCACCATTTTTTACAGGTATAGCCGCGCTTAAATATCCGTTCTCTCGCATAAACTCAAAATGTTCATGCGGGAAAGTACCAGCACGATCATGCTTTGAAGCAGTAATCTTAATACGATCGGCAATTGATTTACCGAGTTTAATAATATATTCCTGGTTTTCGTTTTTTGGCCACATATTTTTCCCAAGTAGTTTAAAGTATTATAGACATTATTATTATCAACATCAGCCACTTACTAGAACTTCTGAAACTAATTCGATTATGACATATTGATGTTTATATCCTTTCGTTTTCGTGAATATCGTATCTTTTGGATCGGCAATGCCACTTCCAATATTGGAATTTGGTTACTTGGCGCGGGGCGTCTTTGGCTCATGTACGATTTAACTGATTCAGAGATAATGTTAGGTTTAGTTACGTTCGCAAATCTCGTTCCAATCTTGGCGCTATCAATGTGGGGAGGGGTTATCGCAGATCGAATAAATAGGGTCAAGCTTGTCACAGTTACTCGGGCCATGTTTGCCTTTACCGCTATATTAACAGGTTTATTGATCTTCACAGATCTAATTTTGCCATGGCATCTAATAGCAATATCACTGGTTAACGGAATTCTTTTATCATTTGATATACCTTGTCGACAAGCTATAGTACCTAATCTTGTTCCATTAAAACATCTCGTTAACGCTGTTTCGCTCCAATCTATGCTAGGAAGCGGATCCGCGGTACTTGGTCCATCGCTGCTTCCAATAATGATTAGGTTTTGGAATATCGAAGGAGTTTTCTTTTTCATTGGTGGAATGTATATATTTACTACTTTAATGTTTTCTAAATTGGAAACACAGCCAATCTCAAGAGAGTCTAAATCAAATAGCCCTCTGAAAGACCTATTATCCGGACTATCATATATAAAAAATAATCACATCATAATTGCTTTAATATCGATCGGAGTAACCAGTGGTCTATTTGCTTCATCTCTTCCCACTGTGTTACCAGTATTCGCGACTGATATTCTTTCCGGAGATATAGAAACCTACAGTTCATTGCTCTTAAGTAACGGTATCGGTGGCATCGCAGGTGCTCTTATATTAGCCAGCCTCGTTGGACTTAGAAGTTCACCTGCAGTGCAAATAATATCCGGATTGGGTTCAGGAATAGGATTCGTAGCACTGTCAACTACTGGATGGTATGAAGCTGCAATCGTTATTTATACATTGACCGGAGTATCAAGCGTCATCTTTGGCACAATAAATAACACTCTCCTACAAAGCATTGTAGATGACTCTTACAGGGGAAGAGTCATGAGTATTCACCAAATAGGCTGGGGGGCATCGGCAATTGGTGGTTTAATCGTTGGAACACTTGCAGAAATATACAGTGTTTCTGTAGCTCTTGCTCTGTGTGGGATGATTACTGCGATAACAGTTGGGTCGCTCAGTGTTTTTGTATCAAAAACGCTGTCAAATAAAAACATGGTCAATTAACGTTCATCTTTCAAAGCATTCTGAAGCATCTTGACTGTAATTCCCAATGTTCTGGCAGCAGATTCAATATCAGGTGGAGGCCCTCCAAGAGCATTTTGAAGCTCTATTACTGTCACACCGAGTTTAGCTGCGGCCTTTTCCAAATCAGGTCTATTACCCTGGGGACCACGGCCTGGTGGACCAACACCCTGATCTATAGATTGTGAAAAATTTAATCTCTCGACAATTCCTGAATAGCACAGAAGGAAGTATGGGAATCCTATCTGGCCAGATCCACTGTTAAAGGTAGCGTGGTAATGATAAAAAGACTCAGCAGACCCTGGGATTTTTGATTCTATCCCATTACATCGGTCTAAATCACCTAAGCCTTCTATATATTCCCAGTCCTCAATGCCTCCATATCCATTCTTACCTTTTTTTAAACTATAGCTTGAAAGCATTTCTTTCAAAATACCATCTTTCCCATAGCCATAAGGTCCATATATCGGATATCCATCGAAAGCAAATCCGATCACTGGAGAAGCTTTATCAGACTTAATTAAATCCATCATCCAATCTGTCCATGATTTACCTTCTTGTTCCGGATGCCAGTGAACGCAATTGCCATCATAGTGATAGTGAAAAATAGTGCCAGCCGAATGAGCACCACATAGGCCGAGTACAATCGGCTGCCGGTCCTCTACAAAATAATTGAAATGTAAGGCTACAGCATCTCCGCCAGGTCCTTCTTCCGGTCCAAAGAAAGGAACTCCGTTAACTGATATCGCTATTGCTCCTCGCTCAGGGACATATTCCACCTGATTTGTTTTAATCGGATGAAGAGGTATCTTCCATTCATAATGGTTTTCAGCTGCGCAGCAACCTAACCCTGAGTCAAAATCGTGATTGGGTATCCCATTGCTTCTGATTATCGCAAATCGCTCAGTATACTCAACTTTAATAGAGCATCTAAAACCCTCAACCTGAGCTGTCGTAAGGTCATCTACAGACCCCACAGTTTGATCAGTACATAACCAAGAATCCCGCATATATATTGGAACAGGGCTTTCATTTGCCACTTTTCCAATCAATATCTCAGGTGTAGACCGAACAACATCTTGGCCAGATTCGTTAGAATCGCTACAGCCTGTTAAGACTAGCCATAAGACCACCGCCAGTACCAACAGACTGGGAATAAGAGTGGTAGTTTTTTCTTTCATAGGCTATATAACAAATCCTGTATTGAATAAGTTACTGATTCCATAATCCATCGATTTCATACTAATGTAAGATACAATTTTACGCTATCTATAAACCATATCGACTGCTTCTATCGCTTATCTCGTTATCAACCATTCTTTTTATGTTTGGCTGTAGCTCAGACACAGATTCATTAAATCCAGTTCTAGATGCTACAGCTGAAACCGGCGCTCAAATCAATGTCATTATCCTTGTCATTTAGTGTATATTCCTCTATATACCAATCGTAGTGTTTTCAGTAGAATAACGCTGTAAAAACACAAAACATGTATATTTCCTGATTAAAAACGTATTTACTAGATGGAGAAACTGAAATGAAAATATATCGAGTTGCAATCCTTGGGTGTGGTGGCCGCGGAAAAGCTGCTGCACTTGCCTATCATGAACATCCTCGCACATCAGTTGTAGGTCTTTGCGACTTAGAAAAAGATATGCGGGATAAATTGGGAAATTCTATAGGAATAACCGCAAGATATGATGACTTGGACTTAATGATATCTGAAACTAATCCCGACATAGTTGCCATTCCAACAGGCACGGAATTCCATTACGAGCTGTGTATGAGGGTTCTCGAACACGGAGTGAATATAGAGGTAGAGAAACCAATGGCTATCGACCTTGAACAGGCAGATCAGATAATTGCCAAGGCAAAAGATAAAGGTGCTCGAGTCGCTGTCCACCACCAGGGAAGAGTCGGAGGAGCTATGAAAGCAACTTACCTTGCATATAAATCTGGAAAAATTGGAGAACTTAGGTATATAAGTGGCAGCGGTAAAGGATACTACGGTGGTTACGGCCTAATGAATATAGGTACACATACTCTTAACGCCATATTCAAACTAGGGGGACATTGTAGAAGTGTCAACTCAGTATTATCCACCGATGGACGCCACGTAACACCAGAAGACGTAATACCCTCTCCATCAGGTATGGGTACCATTGCGGGCGAATTTATTACAGCCAATCTACACTTACAGGGTAATGTAACAGCTACCCTTCTCCAACATCGTTTCCCTGAAATGGCGACAATTGGTGGTGAGCGGGTCGGGCATACGATGGAATTTTTTGGTACTGAAGGCAGAATTTTTCTCCAAGGCCATGCAAATGCATGGGTCCTTTCAGAACCACACAGATTACCAGAAGGTAATGTTGCAAGCTGGGAAGCTCTCGAAAAAATATTTCCGGATTCTTACAACGAATCCAACCAATCTGAGGAAGATGATTACTGGTTTGTAGAAGAATATGTTAATGCTCTTGATGAAAACAGAGATCATGAATGTAGTGGAGTTGAAGCACTTCATGTGATTGAAACTATGATGGGTATCTTTGAATCAGGAGCCTATGGTAAACGTATAGATTTGCCACAGCAAAACAGACAGCATCCTCTCGTCCGTTGGCGCGCAGAGAATGGATTGGGTATGCCTGATAAGATGCCACGGAAAGTACCTGAGTGGCTTGAAGCTGAAGACCAAAGACTGGGTCGACGCTAAGAACTAATTATTAGAATCTATAAGTTATGCTGTTTTTAACCTGCATAATCATTATTGAATTTAAAAGAATATATATCTGCATCATTCAAGTAAAATCGTAATCGAACGGCTTTACCAGAAAGTCCAGATACAACTCTTTCGTTCTTCCAGACTACCTTTCCGTCAATCTCATCAGCAAACATTTCGGGGCAATCATCCAGGGTATACCCTGGTATAGGCAGTCCATTCTCATCTTGAATTTCTACCTTAACCGTACCAACAGCAGAAGTAGAATAGTTTAGTTCCATACTCTTTCCATCAAAAATAAAGGGATGGGTGATAAATTCACCACCTGCATACCCTGCATTTACCGAAACGAATCCATCTGTACGAAGGGTATATCGCCGAGGAGCCTGAGTACTCAAATGCATATTTTCATTTACATAGAGTGATATCTCGGAAGGGGATGTGAAGATCATACCCTGATTTACTGATACAGCCCTATCATGCCAATTATCTTTATCTAAACCAGGACGTATATATGCTTCCATAAAGCTTCTGTCAAAATGGAAACCATCCCTACTTGACATAAAAGCTACATCGCTTAATCCTTCGCTGTACTCCCATTCTGGGTCAAGAGTTCGTTGCGGGAAATATCTCATTGGAAACATTAAATAGGTACCTGGAGCTCGTTCATATCGCATTGCAGCATTTGTATAAAGATGTTCAAAAGGAGTCTGGCCTGCGTCGATATTCTCTAATTTTGACCACTCTTTAAAATCCTTAGATGTAGATCTACGTATCCATCTAACCCCTCCACGGAATTCATGTTCAGGGATTTTTTTGAGTTCTTCTTTAGACAAACCTTTATTTTTGGGATCAATATTTGCCACTCCACGGGCATAAAGCACATACTCATCTTTCCAATAATCCCAGAAAATCACTTGAGGAGAATCAAATGGCCCATCAGTCATTAAAGGTTCATCGTACATCAGCTTCCAGTTTATTCCGTCAGGGGAACAAAGAGCATAAAGATCACTGGTACGTACAACCGCTTTGTATCTCTGATCCTCTGGTATATCGGGATTAGGATCTTTGAATGGAGCTAAATTAGCGCCAGGACCCATCCAAACCAGGTTATTGTCTTTAGAGCCATTAAGTTCAAATATGCCTAGATTAGGCTTTTCCCAGTTGAGTCCGTCGTCACTTTCAGCATAACCAGTACCATTTCCACTTCTTGTTAACGCAGTTTCTGGTTCAGTATCGCAGCGGTACCAAACTTTGTACTTACCATCATCGTTTATTATCGTTGCTGCCCATATGTTTCCTTTATCCCACGGCTTATCACCAGGGATTCCTATCCCCTGGGATACCGGTGAATGTAATTCACGTTTAATTCGGCTGGATTTGTCGATCCAGAATTCGTCAACAAATAACTGTCTATCTGAGCCAATATTAAGTGCTTTTTTGTTTCCCAAAACAAACTCCTATAAAATTCTGTTTATACATAAAGACAGGCCTGTATCCTTAGGTCCTTAAACTTAAATTTCGATTATTTTATACTAAGTAAATAGCCAGAATCATTAAATTTTTTGGTCGTGTAAATACAATACACAACTTTCGGTCAAAAAACCAAATTCTGAGCTAAAATTAGGTATTTCTAAAAAGTTGTCAAGGGAAAAGTTAGTCCACGAGAAAAACATATTGGTAGCGCTGAATAGGATGAAATATCTCAAGAAGGTGATCGTATCTTAAGCCGACTTTATGTGCATATAGTATTCAAAAATTAATCCCCAAAAATGCTGTATATCCATCTCCAAAAGTCTACCAAATTTGTTAGACTTAAACAGGTAGTTCAACAAAGACTAATAACCTGGTATAAAGCTCCATTCATAGTTAGTATGTAAAAATTTAACCAACACTACATAGTTCTTACTTATATAAATTCAAGGACAAAAATGAATATCATATTCTGGATAATATTAATTGCATTGGTGATAGATTTTGCTATAGGCCTAGTTTCAACAATCCTTAACTTAAGGTCATTGCAAACAAAACCACCTGAAACATTAGCCGATATATACGATGATACGGAATATAAAACTTCACAAGAATATACACTTGCCCAATCAAAATTCGGATTGTTAACCGGGTCTATCAAGTTAGTTTTATTGTTAGTGTTTTGGTTTGCTGGGGGATTCAATTATATTGATGAACGAGTCCTTGAATTCGGCTGGAACGACATATGGAGTGGTGTTGCATTTATAGGCATAATTTCCATAGCCCTACTTATTTTAAATATACCCTTAAGCCTGTATTCGACCTTTGTAATAGAAGAAAGGTTCGGATTCAATAAAACTACTTATAAAACATATATTCTGGATACCGTAAAAAGTATTGTCCTATCTTTAGTTATAGGTCTACCTTGTTTAATCGCAATACTTTACTTTTTCGAGTATACAGGTGATTATTCCTGGCTTTATGTATGGATATTTATTTCAATAACCTCTTTGGTAATTTCAATAATCGGCCCTATCTGGATAATGCCAATTTTTAATAAATTCACTCCGCTTGAAACCGGGGAATTACGGGACGCTATTGTTGAATATGCCAAGATGGTGGATTTCAAATTCAACAATATATATGTGATTGATGGATCTAAACGAAGTGCTCATTCCAACGCATTCTTTACAGGATTCGGTAAAACTAAGCGCATCGCTCTTTTTGACACCTTGATCGACCAATTGGATACGAAAGAAATTGTGTCTGTAATTGCACATGAAGTTGGACACAGCAAGAAAAAACACGTTTTATTGGGTATTTCCATGGGAATTATACATACAGGTAT
>CEUZ01291589.1_pt1 | contig 15173 bp, 15 predicted proteins | sample 361511 | NCBI WGS metagenome assembly CEUZ01 (sample SAMEA2622822, study PRJEB7988) | marine metagenome | biome: marine biome (ENVO:00000447); feature: surface water layer (ENVO:00002042); material: "saline water (ENVO:00002010), including plankton (ENVO:xxxxxxxx)" | depth 5 m
TATATATATAAGTAAATAAAATTTGTTTTATAGTTAATAAAATTGTTAGAAAAATTATATAAGAAAATATTTCCTATTTTAAACTTTGTACCTCCTGAGTTAGCGCATAATTTAGCAATAAAATTTTTTTCAAAATATAAAAAAACAATTGAAAAAGATGATCAGATACTTAACAGCAATGTTTGTAATTTACAATTTAGTAATCCAATAGGTTTGGCAGCAGGTTTTGATAAGAATGGAGAAGCTTATAACGGCTTATTAAGTTTAGGTTTTGGATTTGTAGAAATAGGCACGGTTACATTAAATCCTCAGATTGGTAATAAAAAACCCAGAATTTTTAGATTAAAAGAAGATAAAGCAATTATAAACAGATTGGGATTTAACAATGTTGGGGCAGAAAAAGTTTTAAAAAATATAAAAAAAAATGAAGTTAATAGCAAAAGATTGTTAGGAATAAATTTAGGTAAGAATTTGGATAGCATAGAACCTATAGAGGACTACTTAAAATTAATAAAAATTTTTGATAAAAAAGCTAGTTATATAACATTAAATATATCATCACCCAACACTCCTGATTTAAGAGAGTTAGAAAAAAAAAATAATTTAGAAAAATTTGTGAAAAAAGTTTCCTTAGTTAAAAGAAAAAATTCAATAAAATCTCCAATTTTTTTAAAAATAGATCCAGATTTAAATACTAAAGAACTTGGAGATATAGCCGACATTATTCTTAGCTCTTCAATTGATGGTATTATAATTTCCAATACTTCAATCAATAGATCAAATAATTTAATTAATACAAACGCAGGTGAAGTAGGGGGTATAAGTGGTTTACCATTAAAAACAAAATCTAACAAATTACTCAAAGATTTTTATATTCTAACAAATGGAAAAATTCCATTGATAGGAGTTGGTGGTATATCAAATGCAAAAGATGCATATGAACGAATATTAAATGGCGCGTCATTGGTGCAATTGTATACAGCGCTAGTTTACCATGGACCTTCAATAGTTAATAATATTAAGAAGGAATTAGTGTATTTTTTAAAAAAAGATAATTATAAATGTGTTGAACAAGCGATAGGAAAATTAAATAAATTAAAATGATTAAAAAAAAAAATTTTTCAGAAATAGCTAATTTTTATGATTTTTTTTTTTTCGATTTGTATGGAGTTACCCACAATGGAATAAAATTATTCCCTGGGATAGTTCCCATTTTGAAACAAATTAAAGTTTTAAAAAAAAAGGCTATATTTATTTCTAATGCCCCAAGAAGATCTGAAAAAATAAAAAGTTTTTTAAATAAAATAGGGTTAAAAAGAAGTTTATATCTTGATGTATTTAGTTCTGGGGACATAACTTATAAAAATTATTTAATAAAATTAAAAAAAAAAAAAAAATATTATTTTATAGGAGCAAAAAAAGATAATGATTTTTGTAATGGATTAAAAATTATAAAAGAAAAAGAATTAGAAAAATCTGACTTTATTTTAAATTTAGGTGTAAATGATGGTGAAAGATTAGCCGAATATAAAAAAATTTTAAATGAAGCTGCAAAATTATCTTTGTTAATGGTCTGCGTTAATCCAGATTTAGAGGTTATTAGGGGAAAAAAAAAAGAAATTTGCGCAGGTTCATTAGCATTAGAATATAAAAAGTTTGGTGGAAATATTTTATATTTTGGAAAACCACATCTAACAATTTATAAAGAAATTTCTAAAAAATTAAAAATAAAAAGCAAAAAAAAGATTTTAGCTATAGGGGATTCTTTAAGAACTGATATATTGGGTGCTAATAATTATAATATAGATTCTGCATTGGTGTTAAGTGGCATTCACAGTAAAATAAAAGAAATTGAAAAAATTTGTAAAAAAACAAATATATATCCAAAGTTCTTATTTAATGAATTAATGTGGTAGAAATATTTATTAGTTAAATCAGTAATTTATGAATAAAAAGAATAAAAAAAATTATAGCAGTTGGACTCAAATAGCAAAAAAAGAGTTAAAAAATAATAAGTTAGACAAACTATTTTCTAAAACTCCTGATGGTATTGAAATAAAGCCTTTGTATACAATTAATGATTTAAAAAAACTAGATCATATTAATAGCTATCCAGGAATGGAACCTTATATTAGAGGTCCAAAAGCGACGATGTATCCAAATAGACCTTGGACAATTAGACAGTACGCAGGATTTTCTACTGCAGAAGAATCAAATAAATTTTATAAAGATAATATTAAAAGTGGACAAACAGGACTATCAGTAGCTTTTGATTTAGCCACTCATAGAGGCTACGACTCTGACCATCCTAAAGTTTTAGGAGATGTTGGTAAAGCAGGAGTGGCAATAGATACAGTTGATGATATGAAAATTCTTTTTAATGGAATTCCTTTGGAAAAAATGAGTGTTTCTATGACAATGAATGGCGCAGTATTGCCAGTTTTAGCAAATTTTATAGTTGCAGGAGAAGAACAAGGTGTTGCGCAAAATAAATTATCTGGAACTATTCAAAATGATATTTTAAAAGAATTCATGGTAAGAAACACATACATATATCCGCCTGAACCAAGTATGAGAATTGTTTCAGATATAATTGAATACACTTCTAAGCACATGCCAAAATTTAATTCTATATCAATTTCAGGATATCATATGCAAGAAGCAGGATCTACTACGGCTCAGGAATTAGCTTTTACTCTCGCAGACGGGGTTGAGTATGTTAAGTGTGCTTTATCTAAAGGTCTTAAAGTTGACGAATTTGCACCACGTTTATCATTTTTTTTTGCTATTGGAATTGATTTTTTTATGGAAATTGCAAAACTTAGAGGAGCTAGATTGCTTTGGCACAAATTAATGAAACAATTTAAACCAAAAGATCCCAGAAGTTCAATTTTAAGAACTCATTGTCAAACATCTGGCGCAAGTTTAACTGAACAAGACCCCTATAATAATGTTGTTAGAACAACAATAGAAGCAATGGCTTCAGTTTTAGGTGGCACACAATCTTTACACACAAACTCATTTGATGAAGCCTTAGCTCTTCCAACTCCATTTTCAGCAAGAATTGCAAGAAATACACAATTAATTTTAGCTGAAGAAACAGGAATAAATAAGACAATCGACCCTTTTGGAGGAAGTTTTTTTATTGAAAAGTTAACAGATGATTTAGTTAAAGAAGCAGAAAAAATGATTAATGAAATAAATAAAATGGGAGGAATGACCAAGGCCGTTGAAAAAGGTTATCCAAAATTAAAAATTGAAGAAGCTGCAACACTTAAACAAGCTAGAATTGATAATGCAGATGAGGTTGTTGTTGGTGTTAATAAATATCCTCCTGATACAAAAGAAAAAGTGGATATACTTAATATCGATAATACAAAAGTTAGAAAAGAACAAATTGCAAAATTATCAAAAATAAGAAAAAAAAGGAACTCCAAAAAAGTCTTAGCTTCCTTAGAAGCCTTAACTAACGCAGCTAAAAAAGAGCCAAATAAAACAAATTTATTAAAGTACACAATTGATGCTGCTAGAAACAGAGCTTCAGTTGGAGAAATTTCAGATGCATTAGAGACTGTATTTACAAGACACAGAGCTATAATAAGGAGTGTTTCAGGAGTTTATAAATCTGCTTTTGAAGGTAAAGAAGGTTTGAAGGATATAAAAATACAAATAAAAAAATTTGTTTCTAAGTTTGGAAGAAGACCAAGAATGTTAGTTGTTAAACTTGGGCAAGATGGACATGATAGAGGTGCAAAAATTATTGCCACTTCATTTGCTGATATAGGATTTGATGTTGACATAGGTCCTTTATTTCAAACGCCAGATGAAGCTGCGAAGCAAGCGTTGGAAAGTGATGTTCATGTAATTGGTGTATCAAGCCAAGCAGCTGGTCATAAAACATTAGTCCCTGAATTATTAAAAAGTTTAAAGAAACAAGGAAATAAAGATATTTTAGTTGTTTGTGGAGGAGTCATACCTCCTCAGGATTATAAATTTTTAAAAGATAAAGGTGTTGCAGCTATTTACGGACCAGGTACAAATATTCCAAAAGCAGCTGATGATATAATTCAGTTAATTGAAAAAAAGAAAAATATTGCTGCTTAATTTTTACTTTTAATTTTAATAATTTAAATGATAGAAAATTTATATAAAAAAATTTTATTATCTGACAGACTTGCTCTATCAAAAGCAATTACTTTAATAGAATCAACTAAAGTAAAGGATAAAAATAAATCGAGTAAATTAATAAAAAAATTATATAAAAAATCAGGAAAATCATTAAGAATTGGTGTATCTGGACCACCTGGGGTAGGGAAATCTACTTTTATTGAATCACTCGGAATTTTTTTAACTAATAAAAAAAATAAAGTAGCAGTTTTAGCTGTTGATCCATCTTCTAAAAAAAGCGGAGGGTCAATTTTAGGAGATAAAACAAGGATGCAAGAGCTATCAGTAAAAAAAAATGCTTTTATTCGCCCATCCCCAAGTGGTGGAGAATTAGGAGGAGTCGCAAGGAGAACAAGAGAAAGTATGGTTTTAGTTGAAGCAGCAGGTTACGAAGTAATTCTTATAGAAACTGTAGGAGTTGGGCAATCAGAAACCGAGGTTGCTGAAATGGTTGATATATTTTTAGTTTTACTTCAACCTTCATCAGGCGACGAATTACAAGGAATAAAAAAGGGAATAATCGAAATTGCAGATATCTTAGTTGTTAATAAAGAAGATGAATTTGAGAATGAAGTTAAACAAACTGTTTCGGATTATAAAAATGCTTTGTCTATAATAAAAAAAGAAAATAATTCATTTACAACTAAAGTGGTTAAATGTTCTGCTTTAAATAGAACTGGCATAGGTGACATATGGAAAATAATTCAAGATTTTAAATCTTTAGGTAATAAAAAAGGATGGATAAAAGAAAAAAGAACAAAGCAATTGGAAAAATGGATGTGGGATGATTTACAAAAGAATTTATTTGAAAATATAAGAAATAATAAAAAATTAGTCTCAGAATTTAATAAATTAAAAAAAAAATTAGCAAAAAATGCTATTTCTCCAACAGAGGCATCTAAAAAAATCTTGCAACATTACACAAAAAATAATAAAAGTTAATTTGATTATTTTAATTATAAAAAAAAAATGACTAAACAATGCGAATTAACCGGGGTAAGAATTTCAATTGGCAATAATGTCAGTCACGCTCACAATAAAACTAAAAGAAATTTTTCTCCTAATTTACAAAAAAAAAAAATTTTTTCAGATATATTAAACCAAATGATAAGACTGAAAATTACTACTAAAGCAATGAAATCAATAGAAATTGCGGGTGGTTTTGACAAATTTATTCTTAAAGTTTCAAATAATAAGCTTTCAAATAAAGCTTTAAAATTAAAAAAAGAAATAAAAAATAAAATTAATAAAGATTCAAAAAAAACTAAAAAAAATAAGTAACCTTTATTTTTTTTTATCAAATAATTCTAAAAAATTTTTAATCATTGTTCCACCCAGTTGGTCTGGATCATTAATGGTTACAGCTTTTTTATAATATTTATTTACATTATGGCCAATTCCAATAGCAATTATTTCAACTTCAGTTTTATTTTCTATAAATTTAATTACTTTTTTTAAATGTTTTTCAAGATAATTAGCTGAGTTAGCAGATATTGTGGAGTCGTCAACTGGAGCACCATCAGAAATTATCATTAAAATTTTTCTTTCTTCATTTCTTTTCCATATTCTACTTAAAGCCCAAAGTAAAGATTCTCCATCTATATTCTCTTTTAAAAGTCCATCTTTAAGCATTAAAGCAAAATTTTGATTTATTTTTTTTAAATTATCTTCAGGTGTTTTATAAATTATGTGGATTAAATCATTAAGTCGTCCAGGGTTATTTGGCATGTCTTTTTCTATCCAATGCTCTCTTGATTTTCCTCCTTTCCATTCTCTTGTAGTAAAACCTAAGACTTCAACCTTTACTGAACAATTCTCAAGTATTTTACTAATAATTTTAGAGCATATTGCTGCTGTTTGTATCGGCTTACCTCTCATTGAACCAGAATTATCTATTAATAAAGTAACAACAGTATCTTTAATTTTTTTTTCCTCAAAATTTTTATATATTTTTTTGTAACTATTATCAGCAATTACTCTTGCTAATTTTGCATTATTAATTTTTCCTTCTTCTAAATCAAAATTCCAAAAACTTTTATTAAATACCAATAATTTATTTTGTAACTTTTTTGCTAATCTTTTAACAGTTAAAGATGTTTCCTTAGAATCTTTTAATAATTGATTATGTAGCTGCAAAAGCTCGTTTCTTTTACAATATTCCTCAGCTCTAACAATTTTATCGAATTTATTTGTATATACTTTATATTTTAAATCTTCATTTAATTTAAAAATAGAATTATTTAAAAAATTGACTTTTTTATTAATTTTATTTTTTTTGTTTTCTATTTTTTCTTTAACTTCTTTTTTTATATTATTAGATTCATTATTAAAAAAAGAACTATTATTTGTTTTTTCTTCAATATTTTTATGTTTTTTTTCTAACTTTTCTTCTTTTTTTTGTTTAATTGTTTTTTTTTCGAATTCATTTTTTTTTTTACAAAATTTATTAATTTTTTTAATTAGTTTTAAAGATTTTTTTGAATACTCATTTTGATTCATTATTTCCTTTTTTAATCCAACTAAGTCTTTGGAGATTATAGGCATTAAAATTGGTTTCCATAGATTCATGAAAGAGTAAGTATTTTTAGGTAGTTTTTCTTTTAAGAAAAATTCAGAAGTTACTAATTTTATTATTTGAGTTATTTGAGAATTATCTCTTTTCTTTATTTTATTGAATTGATTTTTTTTACAAAAAAATTCTATGCTAGCCTTAAGATTATAAGCTATTCCTTTCATATAATATGAACCCAAAGTAATTATTCTTGTTTCTTCTAAAGCATCAAAAATTTCTTCATTTACAATTTCTTTAGGTTTAAAATTTTTATATATTTTAAAATCATGATATTTTAATTTTAACGCTAAAAAATCTGTAACTCCTCTATAGTTTTTAATATTAAAATTTTTTTTTGATAAATCACTGGCAGGTAAAAAAATTTTATTCCCTTCAATTTTTGTGATTTTATTATTAAATGAAAAAATAAGATTTTTCTTTTCTGAGATTGATTTAATAGTTGAAGCAATGGATTTGTTAAAGTCTGACATTTTTAACTACTTCTTTTTTAAATTATCTTTTTTATTTTTATCCAAATCTATATTAAACACTCTTTGAAAATATTCAGTAATTATAGGTTTTTCTGTTTCATCACATTTATTTAAAAAAGATACCTTAAAAGAAAAAATTAAATCGTTAAAAATTTTATAATTTTCCGCCCAATTGATAATTGTTCTGGGTGATAAAACTGTTGTTAGATCACCTTGTATAAAACCTTTTCTTACTAATCCAGCTAAAGCAATCATGGATTTTAATTTATCTAATTCATCTTTTCCAAACATTTTAGTTTTTTTAGAAACAATTTCAGTTTCAATTTCAGGCGATAAATAATTTAGAACTGAAATAATATTCCATCTATCCATTTGCCCTTGATTAATTTGGTTAGTTCCATGATATATACCAAGATTATCAGATTGTCCTATTGTATTTGATGTAGCAAATAATCTAAAAGCTGGATGAGGGTCTATTATTTCATTATTATCTAATAATGTAAATTTACCTTCAGATTCCAATATTCTTTGAATTACAAACATTACCTCGGGTTTTCCTGCATCATATTCGTCAAAAACAAGGGCCGCTGGTCTTTTAATAGCCCAAGGTAGCATCCCATCTTTAAATTCTGTAATTTGTTTACCTTTATCAATTTTTATAATATCTTTTCCTACCAAGTCCCCTCTTGTTATATGGCTATCTAGATTTATTCTTATGCATGGCCAATTTAATCTAGCTGCAATTTGCTCTATATGAGTTGTTTTCCCTGTGCCATGATATCCTTGTATCAAAACCCTTTTGTTCAATGAAAAACCACTTAAAATTGATATTGTTGTACTTTCATCAAAAAAATAATTATTATCTATTTTTGGAACCAATGATGTTTTTTTACTAAACGCCGGTATTCTAAAATCTTTTTTAGTACCAAAGACTTGTTTTGATGAAATTTTTATATCAGGTATAAAAGAAGATGATTCTGTTAAAATATTTTCCATAAATTTAGTTTAAATTTTTAACTAAGTTTTTTTTTATTTCTTCAAAAGCTTGATTAATTTCTTTTAATTTTTCTTCATATTTTTTACTACCATTATTTTTATCAGGATGATATTTTTTTACCAATTTTTTATAATTACTTTCAAGTGAATTAATTGTTAAGTTTTCAATTTTGATATCTAAAACTTTTAAAGCATTTTTAATTTTTAAATTTTTTTTATTTATTTTTGATTGATGCTTTTTCTTTTTAAAAAAATCGAAATAATTAGAGAATATTTTTTCGAAATTTCTAAATTTAGCAATCTTTGTTGAAAAATTCCAAGTTGGCCTCCATCCTATAGTGTCTAATTCAATATGTTTTTCCATTTCTTTTTGAGACATATTTTTACAATAATTCCAATTTTTATTGTATGATTTGATATGTTCTTCACAAAACCAAATATAATTTTTTATTTCATCTTTAGATTTAGGAGCTTTGTAAATGCCGGGATTTAAGCAATTTTTTTTGTAACACTTCCTTTTAAAAGAAAATTTTTCTTTTTCAAATAAAATTTTTTTCTTCATAATTACTATTATTTACAATAAAAAATTAAATAACAAGTTTTCATATGGTAAAAGGTAAAATAGAGTTATTAATTAAAAAAAAAATAGAAAATAATTTTCCTAATTCTTATTTTTTTATTGAAAATACTTCAAAAAAACACAAAAACCATAAACAAAATATTAAAGGGGAAGAAACACATTTTGTAATTACGCTAAAAAGCCATAAATTTTCTAAATTAACTATAATTGAAAGACAAAGATATATTATAAATATATTAGGGGATGAAGTTATTAAGAATGTTCATTCTATTTCATTTAAGTTATCTTTGCCAAAAGATAAAAATATTAATTTGTTAAAGGAGTAACTTTAACAAGTTCGATATGATTTTTTTTTGATTTTATTATTTCAAATCTAAAACTATAAAAACTAAATATTTTACCAGGCTCAGGTATTGCTTTTATTTCATGGAATATTAAACCTGCAAGTGTTGATGCATTATTATCTGGCAAATTCCATCCAAATTCTCTATTTATGTCTCTTATAGTTACTTTACCGCTTATAGTAAAAGTTCCATCTTTTGATTTTCTCGCTCCTCTAATCTTAACGTCATGTTCATCTTCTATGTCACCTACAATTTCCTCAATAATATCTTCTAAAGTTATAATTCCCATTAAAGTGCCATATTCATCTACAACAAAAGCCAAATGCCTTTGTTTTTTTTTAAATTCTTGTAATTGATCTAAAACAGAGGTTGTTTCAGGAATAAACCAAGGTTTTTTTGCAATAGTTTTTAAATCTAATTTTTTTTTCTTATTTAAATTTTTTAAAACATCTTTTACATTTAAAATACCTAAAATTTTGTCTGAATTTTTATCATATAATGGAAATCTTGTAAATTGACTACTCAAGACTTTTTTTATATTTTTACTCTCAGGGTCATTTGCATAAACTACTTCTAAATCTTTTCTATGAGTCATAATTTCATTAACTTGTAAATCATCCAAATCAAGTATACCTTGCAGCATATCTTTTTCTTGGGTAGTCCCTTCACTTTTAGCATGTAAATCTATTGCTCCTCTTAATTCATCTTCTGTTGTGCCAATATCCGAACTAATTTGAAATTTTGATAACTTTAAAATTCCATTTGTAAAAAATTGAATTAAATAGGTAAAAGGATATAAAATTTTAACTAAAAATTTAATAGTTGGTGCAATTAAAAGTGAAAATTTTTCTGCTTTATTTATAGCAATAGTTTTAGGAAGAACTTCTCCAAAAATAAGGATTAGTGCAGTCATTATACAAGTTGAGTATATGACAGCCTTTTCGTTATCATTTGAATAGTTGATTATTAAACTTGTAGCCAAAGCTGTAGCCAAAGTATTTACAAGATTATTTCCTAATAAAAGAGTTCCAATTAGTTTCTCCTTCTGAGATTTTAGAAAACTAACAATCTTAGCTTTTGAGTTTTTTTTTTCTAGCTGATGTATTTTTGCCTTTGATGCAGCAGTTAAAGCAGTTTCAGATCCTGAAAAGAAACCAGAAAGTAAAATTAGAAAAAAAATAAATAATATAATTGAAATTGTATATAGATCCATTTTTTACGATATAGATTTTTCCACCGAAATCCTTTTTATTTTATTATATACAAAAGCATTGCCTATATCTTTACATAAAATGAAATTTAATCTACCACTAAGATTTTTCTTATCATAAATCATATTGTTTATAATTTGATTTTTTGAGATTCTAAATTTTTTTAAAAAATTTAAGTCTATAGGCAAACCAAAGTTCAAAAAAATATTTTTTATTTTTTCATAATTATTTAAAGATAAAAATCCTAAAATTAATGATAATTTAGAAGCCATGCAAATTCCTATTGAAACTGCTTCTCCATGTAATAAATTTTTTGAATAATTAGTAGATTTTTCTAAAGAGTGAGCAAAAGTATGCCCTAAATTTAGAATTGCTCTTTTATTTTTTATATCTTTTTCATCCTTTACAATATATTGTTTTTTTATTTCAACACTTCTTTTTATCAATCGGATAATCTCACGTTCATTTTTATTAATAATTTTTTCAACATTTTTATTTAACCAAGTAAAAAATTTTTTGTCATATATAATACTATATTTTATAACTTCAGCATAACCTGAGATTAATTCCCTTTTTGGTAAAGTTGATAAAAAAGTGGTATCACATATAACAATATTAGGTTGATAAAATGTTCCAATTAAATTTTTTCCATAAAAACTATTAACTCCAGTTTTTCCTCCTATAGAACTATCTACTTGAGCTAACAGAGTTGTTGGAAAATGTATCAACTGTACCCCTCTTAAAGCAACGCTTGATAAAAAACCAGAAATATCACCGACTACACCTCCGCCAATAGCTAATATTGCGTCATTTCTAGAAATTTTATTTTTTAATAAAAAATTTAATGCTTTATTTATTGTTTTAATATTTTTTTCTTTTTCTCCTGGAGCTATTATTAAAACTTTTACAACAAAATTTTTTGGAATATTTTTAAGAATTTTATTTAAATGAAACTTTTTAATATTTGTATCTGAAATGATAAATATTTTTTTAGCATCTTTTATAGTAGAAAATATTTTTTTATTACTTTTCTTTAAGACATCTTTTCCAATTAACACTTCATAAGAGTTATCTTTCAAAGTAATTTTTACAGAATCTTTTTTTTTAAATTTCATATTTATTAATAATTTAAATTAAATCCTTAATATATTTTGTTATTCTGCCACAAACTATTGATGGGTTTTGATTTGTTTTCACAGTAAAATTTGCTTTTCTATATATAGGTTTTCTAATCTTTAATATATCAGTTATTAAATTTTTTAAATTTTTTTTTTTATTTTTTAGAAGCAAAGGCCTTTCATTTGAATTTCTACATCTTTTATAAATTAATTCTACATTAGCATCCAGCCATATAGAAATAGTTTTTTTAAGGATAATTTTTTGCAAATTTATATTTAAAAATGCACCTCCGCCAGATGCAATTACGCATGAATTTTTATTTTTTAAAATTTTTAAAATAACTTTCTTTTCTTTATTTCTAAAATATTTTTCTCCATATTTTTCGAAAATTTCTTTAATTCCTAAACCACATTCTTTTTCTATCAAAATATCTGTGTCAACAAAATTTAACCCAAGTTTTTTTGACAAAATTCTTCCTATCGTAGTTTTGCCACTACCCATCATTCCTATTAATACTATTTTTTTTTTCATAATTTAAACTAAAATTAATTTTTTTTTTGATAAAAATTACTCTATGGTAATACTTAATTAATTAAATATATATAATGCTTATAAACAGAAAAAAAAACTTTTTTGAGAGAAGATTAAATATTTTATTGATATTTGTAATTTTAATTCTGTGTGTTTTATTTTTCTTTTTAGAGTGGTTTGTTCCAGTACCAAAAATAAAAGTAGAAAAAAATATAGTAATAGAACAATATAAAAAATAATTTATAAAATTCATAATTAATTTAAATGAAAATTATTCAAAACTTCCTTTTAATTTTTATTTTATTTTTTTTCATTATAAAAGATTCGTTTGCTGGTTTAGGAAATACAACCCTAGGACCTGGAGGAATTAAAAGAGATATAGAAGTTAATGAAATTGAAGAAATTGAAGAAATTGATCAAGAAGAAAAAGATAATGAAAGCTTCAATAATCAAAATTTTGAAACCATCGAATTAAAAAAAATTGATTTAAATACAGTTGGAACTTTAACAGAAAAACAAGGTGGATTAGGCTATGACATGTGGTTAGGAACAGAAAAAAATATAATTTTAAACTATCTTAAAAACCTTCCAATTAATAAAGAATCTGAACTTGCAATTGATTTAATTAGAAAACTTCTTTTGTCGAATGCAGATATAAAAGATTCAAATGGTGATAATGAAATAATTTTGACAAGAATAAATAAATTAATTGAACTTGGTGATTTTGAGAATGCAAAATTATTAATAGATTTAATAATTAGCAATGATGAAAATGAAGAAATTTTGAGGAAACAAACAGAGATAAATTTATCTTTAAGTAATTTTGATTTAGTTTGTTCAAATATTGTAGAAAAAAGAAAAAAGTTTAAAGAAAACTTTTTTTGGTGGAAAGTGGAAATTTTTTGTCAAATACTTAATGATGAATCTAATAAAGCCAACCTATCCTTAACCTTATTAAAAGAAAAAAAAGATTTTAGTGATGAAAATTTTTTTAAAATTATAGATAGTTTAATATATAACGAAGAAATTAAAGATGAAAATTTATTCAATTTAGATCTTTTAAATTTAGCAATGACACGTATTGCTAATATAAATATTAAAGAAGGATATGTTTTAAAAGAAGATCCACTTTTTTTGACTATGATTTATCGAATGCCAAATGTTCCTATAAAGCTAAGAATAGAAGCAATAGAAAAATCAAAAAAACTTTTAAATTTACCAACAGAAACCATTGAAGAAATCTATAATAGTTATGAAATAGATGAAAAGGATAAAAAAATATCTCTCGATGAAGATATTTTATTAGGATATGGGACACAGGCAATATTGTTTCAAATGGCTATTTCTGAAGAAAATGAAGAAAAAAAAGTTAAGATCATAAACAAAGCTTTAGAAATAGCAGCTATAAATGGTAATTTTAAATTAATTTCAAAATTAAATTTGAATTCTTTATTAGAGATTAAGCCATCAACAAAATTAGTATGGTTTGCTAATAATGCAGTTAAATCATTATTAATTTTAAATGAAATAGACGCAGCTATGGAGTGGTACAAAATACTAAAAAACGAAAAAGATAGAAACGTTGAAATTTTTAATAATTTTGCTGAATTGTGGCCAATTATAGAATTGTTCATTTTAAGAGATAAGGGTGATAATAAATACGAAAATGTTACACAGGAAGAAATAATTAAAATATTAAATAAATTTCAGTCTAAAAATGAAAATTTAAACTTTGATACTTTAGGTTTTTATTTACTTGAAGTTTTCGGGGTTAAAATTAATCCAGAAATTTGGCTTATTAACATAGACAAAGAAGAAATAGAGTCAAAAGAATTTCCTAATACTTCTTTAATATCACTATTAAAACTTTCTTCAGAGCAAAAAAGAGTAGGTGAAACCATTTTGTTAATATTAATGAATTTAGAAACAAAAAATTTTAATCAGCTTCATCCTTTCTTCTTGCAAATTGTAATTAGTTCACTAAATCAAATAGGATTGAATGATAAATCTTTTGATTTAGCAATTGAAACATTAATAGATTTATAAATAAAATATGACACAGGAAATAAATTACTTTATTCAAACATTAAATTCTGAAATTGGGGTTCATAAAAATACAATAATTTCTTATAAGTACGATATAAATCAGTTTCATAATTTCATAAATAAAAAAAAAAAAAATTTTAAATCTGTAAATAAGGAAATAATGCTCGATTTTCTTGATAGTTTAAAATTAAAGAATTTAAAAAATAAAACAAAAACAAGAAAAATTTATGCCTTAAAAAGATTTTATAAATTTTTAATGTCAGAAAAAATTATTGAAAAAAACCCAATGGAAAAAATCGATATTCCAAAATCTGAAGATACTTTATCTATTACTTTAACTTCAGATCAAATAGAAAAAATAATTAAATTTGTATCAAAAAAGAATAGTAATTACATAGATATTAGATCTAATTTGATTATTGAACTTTTATATTCTACAGGTATAAGAGTTTCTGAATTAATTTCTATAAAAACAAATAATGTTGATTTAGATAAAAAGAGTATTTTAATTGACCCGCCTGAAAAAGGAAAAAGTAGAAAAGAAAGAGTTGTTTTTTTTGGTGATCAAACAAAAAGGGTAATAGAGAAATACTTAGAATTTAGAAAGATTTATTTTAAAAATAAAGATACTCCTTGGCTATTTCCGTCAAGTAACACAAATGAATTTTTAACTAGAAGAAGAGTTTTACAAATAATGCATAATTTAGCTGATGAAATAAATATAGATAAAGATTTAATGCATCCGCACTCATTTAGACATGCATTTGGAAATCATTTATTAAACTCTGGAGCAGATATCAGAGTAGTGCAAAAATTACTTGGTCATTCAAGTATTATTACAACTCAGAAATATACTGAGCATAGAGATAAACTTATTGAAACTATAGAAAATTTTCACCCTTTAAATAAAAATAATGAAAATATCGTTTAATATTTGTATATTCTATTTTTATTAATTATTAATAATAAGAAAGGAAATTTTAAAATGAGTTTTTTTGAAGTAGAACAAGCAACAACAAGACTAAATAGAAGTGAACTTGCAGTACCCGGCAGTTCTCCAGATTTTTTTGAAAAAGCAGCTAAATCTGACGCAGATGTAATTTTTCTTGATTTAGAAGATGCAGTAGCGCCAGATGA